>LUMD01000032.1_pt1 | contig 34706 bp, 29 predicted proteins | sample 729651 | NCBI WGS metagenome assembly LUMD01 (sample SAMN03860272, study PRJNA289734) | marine metagenome | biome: seawater column; feature: ocean; material: water; isolation source: Red Sea water column Station 34 - depth 258m | place: Saudi Arabia: Red Sea | collected 2011-10-15 | depth 258 m | reverse complement strand
AATATTTAATAATTTAAGTATACAAGATCAAGATAAGGGTGCTTCTGTTTTTTTAGTAAATCAAGCACTTAAACATCAACTTCCTTTTGTTTGTTTCTCAACCAGTGGAGGAGCCAGAATGCAAGAATCTTTGGTTTCTCTATATCAAATGGCGAAGACTAGTGCTGCTCTACAAAAGCTGAAAGAGGCAGGACAACCATATATCTCTATTATGATTGATCCAATTTATGGAGGAGTTGCAGCAAGTTTAGCTATGTTAGGAGATATCAATATAGCAGAACCCAAAGCACTAGTGGGCTTCACGGGACCTAGGGTTATTGAACAAACTTTAAAAGTTCAATTACCGGAAGGTTTTCAAAGAAGTGAATTTTTATTAGATCATGGTGCTATAGATATGATTGTGCACAGAAAGGATCTTCAATCAACAGTTCATAGGCTACTATTAAATCTTCTTGATAAACCTTCAAGCTAATGTCCAAAGAGAACTCTTTAGAATACTGGTTAGATTACATTCAAACCATAGGACCAAAAGAAACAGATTTGGAACTCCAAAGGATAAAACCCATATATGAACAATTAATAAAATCTAAAATTGTCTCTAAAGTTATAGTTGTAGGAGGTACTAATGGAAAAGGCACAACTACGGAATTCTTAGGCCAACTTTTAGTTTCAAAGCATAAGATCGTTGGTACCTTCACCTCGCCACATTTATTTAATTTCAATGAAAGGATAAAAATAAATGGCAAGCCAGTTTCTGATGAAAGCATAGTTGAAAGCTTTAAATTAATTGAAGAAAACAGGGGTTCTACTAATCTTACGTATTTTGACTTTTCTACTTTGGCCGCTTTAATTATTTTCAATAAATCAAAAGTTGACTACATGGTGTTAGAAATTGGGCTTGGTGGAAGGTTGGATCCAGTAAATATTGTAGATTCAGACATTGCTATTTTGACTAATGTTGAGTTGGATCATCAAGATTGGTTGGGAGAAGATAGAGAGTCAATCGGAAAGGAGAAAGCAGATATTTTTAAACTTCATAAGCCTGTAATCATTGGACAACATGAAGTTCCAAATAGTGTCCGTGAGAAGACTTTAGAAACTAAAAATCAGACTTTTTGTGTTGGTGAAGAGTTTGATTATCAGGTAGACGATTTAAACAAAAAATGGACTTTTACATTTAAAGGGGAGAGGCAAGTTTCTTATCCAGATATCAAGTTGAATAGCTTTTCTGTGAGTAGCATTTCATGTGCTCTCACGGCTTTTTGCCTTTTAGAAGAAGAGGTAAGTTTAGATATGGGTGCAGTTTTTGACTCACTAGATTTAAAAGGCCGTTGCGAACTTATAGATAACAGATATCTTCTAGACGTTAGCCATAATGAATCATCGGCTAGATATCTTTCATCTTTTATAGAAAGGAATTTTAAAGACCGAACAATAATAAATGCCGTTTTTGGAGTTATGGAGGACAAGGATGTTAATTCGATCCTTGAACCATTAGCAATGGAGATTGTAGGAAGTGTTACAGAAGCCTGTATGAAAGCCCAAGAAGAAACTGAAGAAGGAGGCCTGATTTTAATCTTTGGTTCTTTTTATACCGTTGCAGAAGCTTTCCCTGCTTTAAAATTATTAAGATCAGTGGCTTAAATGATTGTAATAGATTGGATTTCTTTGGCTCTAATTGGAGCTCTAGGAATCTCAGGCTATTTTAATGGTTTTGCCAAAGAAATTTCTTCTGCTATCGCTTGGGTAGTGTCAATAGTTGGAGCATGGTATTTTGGTCCCTTGCTTTTTCCATACTTAGAAGCCTACTTAAGCAATGTTCAAGTTAAGTCTATCGCTTCATTTATCATTGTTTTTATTATTTTGTTTACTCTAGTAAGGTTGGCGGGTTCGATACTTTCTAAATTTCTGAGCGCCATCGGGTTAAGTTTTTTAGATAAAGGCTTAGGCTTCTTTTTTGGTGCTACAAAAGCAACTGCAATTTTGGTTACTGTATTTATATTGTCTTCAGGGTTTTTAGAAAATAAAAACTGGTGGAATGAATCTTTGTCTAAAGAGTGGACCACAAGAATTGCTGAGGTGATGGAACCATTAATTAAAGATTGGAAAGCTCAAGCAGAAATTTTATTAGACAAAGGGAATGTAACTTTTCCGCCGACGTTATAAACTAGGCTGCCTTCATGTGTGGAGTAGTAGGAGTAGTCAGTAAATCGGAAGTATCACCGATGATTTATGATGCTTTAACGATTTTACAGCACAGAGGTCAAGACGCCGCTGGAATAGCAACTTGCGACAATGATAAATTCCATTTAAGAAAACAACTGGGTCTCGTTAGAGATGTCTTTAGGGATACTCATATGATCATATTGAGAGGATCAATGGGAATAGGGCATCTGAGATATCCAACTGCTGGTAGTCAAGACAGAGAATTAGCGCAACCTATGTACGTTAACTCACCTTATGGAATAAGTATTTCTCATAACGGTAACTTGACTAATAAGGATGAGATAAGTGAGGTTTTAACAGATAGAAACCTTAGATTTTTAAGTACTGACTCTGACAGTGAAGTCTTACTAAATGTATTTGCACATGAGTTGCAAAAACAAGGAGCTTCATCCCTAACCCAAAAAGAAATCTTTCAAGCGGTGAAAGCTACACATAAAAGGGTTAGGGGAGCTTACTCAGTAATTTTTATGATTAATGGAGTTGGAATTGTAGGATTTAGAGATCCTTTTGGTATCAGACCACTAATTTTTGGTTCAAGAGAAAATGATCTCTTGGGACCTGACTATATGATTGCATCTGAAAGTACAGTTTTAGATACATTAGGATTTGATGTAACTGGTGATGTGGATCCTGGAGAAGCTATTTTCATTAGCAAAGAAGGCGAAATGTATAGAGAAGCCTGTATAGAAAACCCCATACATACGCCTTGTATATTCGAGTATGTTTATTTAGCTAGACCCGATGCCGTAATTGACAATATCTCTGTACATAAATCTCGAATGAGAATGGGTGAAGCTCTAGCAAAAAAAATTAACAAACTTAAACCAGAACATGACATTGATGTAGTAATTCCAATCCCAGAAAGTAGTACCACTTCTGCTCTCCAACTGGCTAACACACTGGGGATAAAGTACACAGAAGGATTTGTTAAAAACCGCTATATTGGAAGAACTTTTATTATGCCGTTTCAAGAAAAACGTGAAAAATCGGTAAGACAAAAGCTGAACCCAATTGAATTTGAGTTCAAGGGTAAAGTGGTTTTGTTGGTTGATGATTCAATAGTTAGAGGCACTACAAGTAGGCAAATAATTGAAATGGCTAGAAACGCAGGGGCTAAAAAAGTTTACTTTGCATCAGCAGCACCTCCAATTAGACATCAGAATGTCTACGGTATAGATATGGCTGCTACAACCGAGTTAATAGCTCACAATCGAACAGAAGAAGAAATTAGTGATCTTATTGGTGCAGATTGGCTTATCTATCAGAATCTAGAAGACCTTATAGAGTCAGCACGAAAAGGAAACCCCGCAATCCAACAATTTGAATGTTCTATATTTGATGGAAACTACATCACGGCCGATATAGACAAAAGCTACTTGCAAAGATTGGAAGAAACAAGAAGTGACGAGAAAAAATCTAGAAAATTAAACTAATAAGATTTTTATTTAGCTGTTTCTATAGTGACAGTAGGAAGTACTGCATTTTCTGCTGCTTCTTTATACGAAGCAATTTCATTAAAATTAAGATATCTATAGACTTCAGGGCCCATAGTATTTATCTCTTCCATATATTTTTGATATTCTTCAATAGAAGGCAGATAACCTAAAATTGAGGATATTGCAGCCAATTCAGCGGAAGCCAAAAAGACATCAGCACCCTTACCTAGTCTGTTAGGAAAATTTCTTGTTGAAGTTGAGACCACAGTAGCATTATCTTCAACTCTAGCTTGATTACCCATGCACAGGGAACACCCCGGAACTTCTGTACGAGCTCCTGACTTTTCGAATATTTCATAGTAATTTTCTTCTTTTAATTGATGCTCATCCATCTTTGTCGGAGGAACTATCCAAAGTCTTGTTGGAACATCTTCAGCTTCACTTAACAAATTACCTGCTGCCCTAAAATGTCCTATATTTGTCATGCAAGATCCAATGAAAACCTCATCAATTTTTGTATTTGCAACCTCTGATAAGGGTTTAATATCATCAGGGTCATTGGGACAAGCAAGAAGCGGTTCTTTTATTTCATCAAGATTAATTTCAATTACTTCAGCGTATTCAGCATCTTCATCTGCTACAAGTAGTTCGGGATTTTCAAGCCAAGCTTCCATTGCTTGAGCTCTTCTTTCAATAGTTCTTTCATCTCCATAGCCCTCTGAAATGAGCCATCTCATTAAAACTATATTTGAATTGAGATATTCAATTATTGGTTCTTTATTAAGTTTGATGGTACATCCTGATGAAGATCTTTCTGCAGAAGCATCTGAGAGCTCGAAAGCTTGTTCAACTTTTAAGTCAGGTAATCCTTCAATTTCCATACACCTACCAGAAAATACATTTATTTTTCCCTCTTTTTCTAGAGTTAGGTTTCCAGTTTTTAAAGCTGCGTACGGGATAGCATTTACAAGGTCTCTGAGAGTAATACCAGGTTGCATTGTGCCAGTAAATTTGACGAGTACAGATTCCGGCATATCTAATGGCATTGAACCTAAAGTTGCACCAAAAGCTACCAAACCTGAACCAGCCGGAAAACTTATTCCTAAAGGGAATCGTGTATGTGAGTCTCCTCCTGTTCCTACCATGTCAGGAAGTAACATTCTGTTCATCCAAGAATGAATTATTCCATCACCAGGTTTAAGTGCTACTCCTCCTCTGGTTTGTATAAAATCTGGCAAAGTATGGTGAGTCTCAATATCCGAGGGCTTTGGATAGGCCACCGTATGACAAAAAGATTGCATAACTAAATCTGCTGAAAATCCTAAACATGCAAGTTCTTTGAGTTCATCTCTGGTCATAGGCCCGGTCGTATCTTGGCTTCCCACAGTAGAAAGTCTAGGTTCGCAATAGGTTCCTGGTCTAATACCTTCAACGCCACAAGCTCTTCCCACCATCTTTTGAGCTAGGGTATAACCTTTGTCACTCTTTTCTTGACTCACCGGTCTAACAAATACAGTCGAACTTTTTTCAGAGAGAGCTTCTCTGGTCCTATCAGTTAGTGATCGACCAATGATTAAGGGAATTCTTCCTCCAGCTCTTACTTCATCTAGGAGGGTAGGATTTTTAAGAGCGAAAGAGCTTAGTTCTTTTCCTGACCCACTGGAACATATTCTCCCTTCATGAGGGTAGATATTTATACTGTCTCCTAATTCCATATTGGTAACATCACATTCAAGAACTATAGTCCCTGAATCTTCTAAAGTATTAAAAAAGATGGGAGCTATTTTTCCTCCGAGACAGATACCCCCAGTTCTTTTATTTGGTATGTAAGGTATGTCATCACCTATATGCCATAAGAGAGAGTTGGTTGCTGATTTTCTTGAAGACCCTGTACCGACAACGTCACCTACAAAAGCAACCGGATCTCCTGATTCTTCTAGCTTGTTAATAGTACCAATAGGGTCTTTAAAGTCTGTATTTTTCAGCATTGATAAGGCATGTAAGGGGATGTCAGGTCTTGACCAAGCTTCAGGTCCAGGGGAAAGGTCATCTGTATTAATTTCACCATCAACTTTTAGAACCTTAGCAGTAATACATTCAGGTACAACTGGCCTATTTAAAAACCATTCTGCTTCAGCCCAAGATGAAATGACTTTATTGGCTCTTTGATTTATTTTTGAAAGTTCAAAGACATCGTGGAAGGCATCAAAAATTAATAAAGTATTCGTTAAGGCTTCTACAGCCACATCCCCAACCTCTTCATTATCCAATAGGGCTATTAAAGGTTGAACGTTGTAACCCCCTAACATGGTACCTAAAAGTTTTGTTGCTGCTTCAGTCGTTATAATAGGAGTAGAGACTTTTCCATTGGCAACATCAGCAAGAAATGCAGCTTTAACATATGCTGCTTGATCAACACCTGCTGGAACTTTATTTGTGAATAGGTCTAGTATAAATTTGTCTTCACCAGTAGGAGGTTCTTTTATTAATTCAACTAAGTCCGCTACTTGTTCAGCATCCAAAGCAAGAGCAGGGATACCTTGTGTAAGTCTTTCTTCTTCATGTTTTCTATATTCTTTAAGCATAGAAACCTTCCTGTAGAGCTTTGGCGGGAGGGCATTTTAACATAGAAAAGATATAAGAAGTTGCGTTCAAAAGAGTTCTAGATATCATGTAAATCTATGGAAAGAAAGGTTAAAACACCTTGTGTAGGAGTTTGTTCCACAGTGTTTGGTGATCATGTATGCAGAGGATGCAAAAGATTTCATCATGAAGTAATTGAATGGAATGGTTACACCGATATTCAGAAAGAAACTGTCTGGAATCGCCTGGAATCATTAAAAGTATTAATTATGAAATCAAAAATTTCAATAGAAGACACTACGTTACTTCAATCTAAACTAGATTCTCTCAAAATATCTTATTACGATAAGGTCGACCCTTATTGTTGGGTATTTGATTTAATCAAACAAGCCAGTCAATCAATAAATGACTTAAGTGAATTTGGTTTAAAACCTCTCTTCGAATCAAATTTAAAGCTGGTAGATCTCAAACAAATAATTGAAGATGAGTTATTTACACTTTCCGATGCTCACTACCAAAGGTACTTCGCTTTAGAAGAAAATTATCGTGCCTAAACCTTGGGAAGAGATTCTTGTTTGCAAAACCCCAACACCTTGGTTAGATAGGGCATTAAACTCTTTAGATGTATTGTTACTCGATCACGCCCATTGTGAGAAGAAAGCTGCCACTACCGCTATATCTTTAATTCATAGGTATCCTGAAAGAAACTTAACTTCAAGACTTTCACCTTTAGCCCGAGAAGAACTTTTACATTTCGAGCAAGTACTGAAACTACTGGAGAAGAGAAAGGTCCCTTATAGAAACTTAAAATCAGGACGTTATGCACATAGTTTACATGGCGAGATTTCAACTACAGAGCCAAATAAGCTTAAAGATTCATTGCTTGTTTGTGCCTTAATAGAGGCAAGGTCTTGTGAACGCTTCTTCAGCTTAGCTCTTTATCTAGAAAAGTCCCTTGCCTCTTTTTACTCTAAATTGTGTGAAGCTGAATCAAGACACTGTCATCTTTACTTAAATCTGTACCAAGATTTATTTGAAGAAGATTATAAGCCAAGGCTAAAACCACTTGCTCAGCAAGAGTCTAATTTAATTAACACGCCCGATTCACTATTCAGATTTCATAGTGGCTTTTAGATCAGCTTACAACTAACAACTCATCCCAATTGGTGGTGTATTTTGGCGATTGAAAATGTCTATGCATTGACCAGGGCTTTCTTACCCCTTGGGCAGCAAAAGTTACTCTGTTTTCACTAGTGGCATTAATTTTATCAATGGTTTTCATCAGTTTCTCACTTTTTGGTCGCCTGGAGTCAGGTATAAAGAAGTCTGATTGGTAAACGCCTTTATCATAAAAATCACTTAGCATTACACCAGCCTTTATGAAGTTATACCCACTTTTATAAACCTTTCTTGAGAGCATCTTGGTGACCTGTAGGATGTCGCGGGTATCGTTTGTGGGTAAATTGAGCTTGCAACTAAGGATATTGCTATATTGTTGATCCTGTAGCCTAAAAGGATTTGTTCTAGCAAAAACGGAGACAACCCTACAATACTGATTTTCACGTCTCAGTTTTTCTGCCGCTCTTGCTGCGTAATCACTCACAGCTTCATTGATAGATTCTAGCGTAGTCACTTTTTTACCAAAGGTCCTACTAACCACTATTTCCTTTTTTGTTGACGGGTGTTCTTCTAGACCAATGCAAGGATATCCTCTTAATTCCATTACTGTTCTCTCCAAGACAATACTGAATCTTCTTCGTATTAGTTTAGTGTCAGTATCTGCTAACTCGAGAGCTGTTGTGATACCCATTTTATTAAGGTGTTGTTTTAGTCTACTTCCCACACCCCAGATTTCTTCTATGGGCATGATGGACATAAGTTTTCTTTGCCTTTCCTTTTTTGATAAATCAACCACACCGCCTGTGGCTAAATATTTTTTTGCGCCATAGCTAGCAGCCTTGGCTAAGGTTTTCGTTGGACCTATCCCCACGCGAACTGGCATGCCTGTCCAACATTTAACTTTTTCTTGGCATTCACGACCAAATTGCTCTAGTTCGGTACAAGAACTGACACCGCTAAGATCTAAAAAGGCTTCATCTATACTGTATATCTCAATTCTAGGGGCAGAGTACTCCAAGGTTTGCATAACTCTGGCTGAAATGTCTGCATACAGTTCATAGTTTGAGGAAAATGCTACTCCCCCTTGACGGGTGAAAGAATCTTTTATCTTAAACCAAGGTTCACACATTTTTATACCAACTTTCTTTGCTTCTTTAGAAAGTGCTACAACGCAGCCATCATTATTTGATAGAACGACAATTGGTCTATCTTTTAAATCAGGTCTAAATACTCTTTCACAAGACGCGTAAAAACTATTGCAATCAACCAAAGCGTAGGTCATGGTCTAATAAGTATTTATTGCAGCAATTACGACGCCAGCAATTTCTAGTTCTTCGTTTTCTTTTATGAAAATGGGGGTGTACTTGGAGTTCTCTGCAGCAAGGCAAACTTTTGGTTTAGTTAAGAGTCTTTTACATGTGTAAGCTCCGTTGATAGCGGCAACCACAATACTTTTATGTTTGGGTTCTACACTTCTATCAACAATCAGTATGGCACCATCACCAATAAATGCACCTACCATAGAATCTCCACTGACGCGCACGAAATAGGTGGCTGCTGGGTTTTTAATTAAATATTCATTTAAATCAATAGGGCGTTCAACATAATCATCAGCTGGGCTTGGCCACCCAACACGAACTTTATTTAAAAAATAGGGGATTTCTGCAAGGGGAAAATCTCCCTCTGAAGTGTCGCCCAGATACTTTACAACCATAAGGATTAATTAAAATAATACTGTATATATATACAGTATATTTAGCAGAACATTTTGTAAAGCTTTTAACTTAAAAAGATTCTAGTAATATGAATAATAGTATGAAAATTTGGATAAGCCTTTTAGTTATTTATGCAGGATTTTTTCTCTGGTACACAGATATGGGAGGAAAATTAGACGAAGAAGAAATTGAGTTTTTCTTAGAAAAACTAGAAGAAAATGCTTCTGTTAACTCTGTCGATTCAAGTTCACAGATCAGCTTAATTAAGCGCTTTATGGAAGAAGACACCGGTAGGCAATTTCTTATGGTTAATAATATTGACATGAATGAGAGCCCAGAGGATGTTGAGGGAGCAGAGCCAGGAGAGTCAGCAGAAAGCTTGCTTGATCGATATATGGAACATATGTATTCGCAACTTATCAAAAGAGCTTGTCACCCTGTTTTTGCAGGTTACGCAATTCACCCTTCAATGGATTTAGTGGGAATAGAGGGAGCGGAGATATGGGATCAAGCTGCCCTAATGAGGTATAAGAGTAGAAGGGCTTTTATGGAAGTGGTAACGCACCCCAATATGCTAAGTAAGCATGACTTTAAAGTGGCCGCATTGGAGAAAACCATAGCTTATCCTGTTGAAACAGCTCTTTACCTTAGTGACCCAAGATTTTTATTGGCATTGATTTTAATTATTTTGGGATTATTTCTACAGAATAGGGTTAAGCAATAGGAAACTCTTTAAGTTCACAAGATTTATTATCCATCCATATATACCAAGCCGATTTATCCCAATCCCCCAAAACAATTCTTTGTGCAGGGGTCTCATTGATTTCAAGTGAGTGAACTTTGGGGCGGTGTGTGTGGCCGTGAATTAGAAGTTCTACGTTATGCAAAGTCATAATTTCCTCTACTGCTTCGGGGGTTACATCCATAATCTCATCTTTCTTTAAGTTAGTGGCTTCTTTGCTATCTAGTCTCAATGCCTCAGCCATTCTCTCTCTTTCTTCAATGGGCTTGTCTAGGAATTCTTTTCTCCACTGTGGATTGCGGCTCGTATTTCTAAATTCTTGGTAATCGACATCCTTAGTACAAAGTAAATCTCCATGCATTAACAAGGTAGCTTTTCCGAAAAGATCTAGCTTGTAAGGATCATCAAGTAGAGTTATTCCGGTATCTTCACAAAATCTCTCACCTATTAAGAAGTCTCTATTTCCATGCATAGCAAAAACAGATGTAGAAGTAGCTTTAAGAAGTAATAACTTTTCTTTTATTAGATGTGAAAGCTCGCTCTTAAAATCATCTCCAATCCATACTTCAAAAAGATCACCCAGAATATAAAGGTGTTGAGCTTCTCTTGCAGTTGTATCTAGAAAAGATAAAAAAGCTTCTGTCACTTCAGGCTTTTCTTCTTGAAGATGAAGGTCAGAAATGAAGCAATAAGCCATAAGTTTTACTCTTTTGTTACTTTTGTCTTTTGAACAGTTATATCTTCAAGCGGTACATCTTGATGACCACCTGAGCTGCCTGTTGCAACTGCAGCAATGGCTTCAACGGTTTCAAAGCCTTCAATCACGGTACCAAAAACAGCATAGCCCCATCCTTGTGGGGTTTCAGCGGTATGATCTAGACTAGAGTTATTTTCAAGATTTATAAAAAATTGTGAAGTAGCTGAATGTGGATCGCTTGTTCGTGCCATAGACAGACTCCATTTTAAGTTCTTTTGTCCGTTATTTGCTTCGTTCTCAATAGGAGGGTTTCCTGACTTGTTCTTCATTCCTGTTTCTAATCCTCCTCCTTGAATTACAAAGCCTGGTATAACTCTATGGAAGAGAGTTCCATCATAAAAACCACTATTTGCATAATCTAAAAAATTTTTAGTTGTAATGGGTGCATCGTCTTCAAATAACTCTATAACGATAGAGCCCATAGTTGTTTCAAAAGTTACCACTTTTATCTCCTTTTCTTTTTCTAATAACGGAACAAGCCAAAATATACCTAAAATTAGTAAGATTAGGCCAATAATTAACGCTAGTTTCTTCATTTTCTACTAATTGATTAATCTGGAACGATATAATACGAACTTTATAGACTTGCTTCCATTGTAATAATTGGATAACCACTAAGAGACCATGAAAGTTTTTAATTCTTTAACCGGAAAAAAAGAAGATTTAGATTCATTTGAGAAAGGAAAAATCAGTATCTATGTCTGTGGAATGACAGTCTACGACGATTGTCATATAGGCCATGCTAGAACTTTCTTATCTTTTGACATGATTGTTAGATACCTTAGGTCTAGAAATATAGAAGTTAAATACATCAGGAATATAACTGATGTCGATGACAAAATTTTGCAAAGAGCCAAAGAAACAAACCAAGAACCTTCTGTTTTAACTGATCGATATATTGAAAGAATGACCTCTGATTTTAATGCCTTGGGAATGATTTCACCTGATAAGGAACCAAGAGCAACAGAAAATATCCAAATAATACTTGACCTGATTAGTAGGTTAATAGAAGGAGGTTATGCTTACCACGAGGGTGGGGATGTTTATTTCTCAGTGGAGTCTTTTCCAGAGTACGGAAAATTATCTAATCAAAAGTTGGATGAAATTCTTTCAGGAGCAAGAATTGAAATAGACAAAGAAAAAAGAAATCCTGCTGATTTTGTTTTATGGAAAAAAGGAGATGAAAATCTAGCTTGGGATTCTCCTTGGGGAAAAGGCAGACCTGGTTGGCACGTAGAGTGCTCTGCTATGAGTATGGATGCCTTAGGGGATACCTTTGATATTCATGCAGGAGGCTCAGATCTCAAATTCCCACACCATGAAAATGAAATAGCACAATCAGAGGCTGCTACAGGAAAAAACTTTGCTAAGTACTGGATGCATACGGGGCCTCTAAGAATAGATAAAGAAAAAATGTCTAAATCCTTAGATAACTTCCTTACCATAAGAGATGCTTTAAAGGATTATCCTTATGAAGTCCTTAGGTTCTTCTTACTTTCAAGTCATTACAGGAGCCCAATAAACTATTCAGAAGAAGCCTTAGTAGAATCTAAAGCAGCTTTGGAAAGGCTTTACACAGCAATTCACGATGTTGATATTTCCTTAACTGATGAACTTTCTAGAGGTTCACATACAGGGCAGTTTAAAGAAGCTATGGATGATGATTTTAATGTGCCAGAAGCCTTATCAGTTCTATTTGATCTAGCTAAAACAATTAACAAATTAAAAGAGAGCGGTGATATAGAAAAGACCAAAGTATTGGCTAAGGAATTAATCAATTTATCTAATTCTCTAGGGTTATTGGAACAAGACCCTGAAATATTTCTTAAATCAGGTGTAGAAATGAACGAATCAGAAGTTCAAGCACTTATAGACGAAAGAGAAAAATCAAGAGATGAAGGGGATTATTCAAAAGCAGATGAGATAAGAGATCAGTTATTAGAAAAAAACATTATTTTGGAAGATTCAAAAGAAGGCACCTTCTGGAGAAGAAGATAGTTAAACAGTAAGATTTTTAGTAACAAATCTACAGTAGCTACAATTATCAGCAGCCTTTGGAGGTTCTTCTGCTAAAAGACAATACTTGAGGTCTTTCAAGGTGGGTTCAACCCACTCATCGTTTCCTATATAAGGAATTAGCTTAACTTTGAATTCTAGTCGGTTATTGAACTCACTTTTATCTTTTATCCCATTACAATAAACGAAATAGGCCGTATCAGATACATCGAAAGAATTACCCCGAAATAGCCATTGGTAAAATTCCACTTGCCTCTTATAGCCAATTTGCCAGTCGGCGTCTAAAGTTACTTCGCCTTTTTTAGAGGTAGCTTTATAGTCCACAACAATTAGTTTATTTGTTTTTTTATCTATCCAAACGTCATCAATACCTCCCCTCAGAATCAGATTTGTAGGTTCATGGAATCTTTTTACTCCGTTTCTAAGAGATTCTCTCCAATTATCTAGTTCTGGATGTTCATAGGGGATGGCATTTAGATTATTTTCTACTTGGATTGGGTGCGGTTTCTGTTTCTTTCTGTAACCGTCAAATTCATTTTTTAAAAGTTCATCGACTGCGTTATTAAGGTTGAATGGAAAGGTTGAAGGTCTGGCTATTCCAAGTCTGTTAGTTAAATAAAAACACCTTGGGCATTCAAGGAAGTTATCTACTCTAGATCTGCTGAGAGTGAATGGTTCTTCAGTATTTGGATTAAAAAGTCTTGAAGGCATTTTTTTTATTTTGGGGCCTTAAATACTAGGCCCCTTACAATTTGGCTCCCCGAGCTGGGCTCGAACCAGCGACCCAATGATTAACAGTCATTTGCTCTACCAACTGAGCTATCGGGGAATATGTTAATTATAACTACTTCAAAGCTTATAATAAATTTCTAATAAAGCTTATGTCTAAAGAACTACAAGTCATATCAGATTTTAATCCTGCAGGCGATCAACCTAAGGCCATTAAAGAGTTAGTTGAGGGAGTCAATAGCGGTCTCCTTAATCAAACTTTACTGGGTGTCACCGGATCAGGGAAAACATTTGCTATGGCAAAAGTAATTGAGGAGCTTCAGAGGCCTGCAATTGTTATGGCGCACAATAAAACCTTAGCTGCCCAATTGTATGGAGAATTTAAGGAATTCTTACCAAACAATGCGGTTGAGTATTTCGTATCTTATTACGATTACTATCAACCTGAAGCATATGTTCCTACCACAGACATTTACATTGAAAAAGATGCTTCCATAAATGAACACATAAACCAGATGCGTTTATCAGCAACTAAAGCTGTCATGGAAAGAAGGGATGTTGTGATAGTAGCATCAGTATCAGCAATTTATGGGTTAGGAGATCCTAAAAGGTATTTCCAAATGGTTATTCACTTAGATCGTGGAGAACAAATAAACCAAAGGACACTTATAAGGAGACTGGCCGAGTTGCAATATGAAAGAAATGAAGCGGACTTTAGAAGATCTGTATACAGAGTGCGTGGGGATGTCATAGATGTTTTTCCTGCTGATTCAGAAAAAGAAGCTTTGAGAATAGAGCTATTTGGTAATGAAATAGAATCATTAAAATACTTTGATCCGTTAACGGGAGAAGTTATTAGGGATGTTCCCAGAGCAACAATTTATCCAAAGTCTCACTACGTCACCTCTAGGGATAGAATTTTGAAGGCGGTTGAATTTATTAAAGAAGAATTGGTGACCAGACTAGACGAGCTAAACAAAGAAAATAGACTGGTTGAGGCACAACGTCTGGAGCAACGAACTCTATATGATATAGAGATGTTACAGGAACTCGGGTTTTGTACAGGAATTGAAAATTATTCTAGATTTCTTTCTGATAGACAACCGGGAGAGCCACCACCAACTCTATATGACTATCTTGCTGAAGACACTCTGGTTTTTATAGATGAGTCTCATGTTTCGTTACCACAATTGGGCGGTATGTTTCGAGGAGATCGTTCTAGAAAGCAAACTCTGGTTGATTACGGGTTCCGTCTTCCAGTTGCTTTGGATAATAGACCGTTAAGGTTTGATGAATGGGAAATGCTATCGGGTCAAAGAATCTTTGTTTCCGCGACTCCAGGAAAATATGAAAAGGAAAAATCAGGAAGAGTAGTTGAGTTGCTGGTTAGGCCAACGGGTTTGGTAGATCCTGAAGTTGAAGTTAAACCGGCTACAAACCAAGTGGATGATTTACTTTCAGAAATTCATAAATATGCACCCAAGAATGAAAGGGTTTTAGTTACTGTGCTAACCAAGAGGATGGCAGAAGACCTGACTGACTACTTAGATGAAAATGGAATTCGAGTTAGGTATTTGCACTCCGACATAGACACAGTGGAAAGGATAGAGATCATTAGAGATCTCAGGCTAGGAGAATTTGATGTTCTTGTGGGCATCAACTTATTAAGGGAAGGCCTAGATATTCCGGAGGTTGCTTTGGTTGCTATCTTAGATGCTGATAAGGAAGGATTTTTAAGATCTGATGTCTCTCTTATACAAACAATTGGAAGGGCAGCAAGACATATTTCTGGCAAAGCCATTCTCTATGCTGACAAGATTACTGGCTCAATGCAAAGGGCCATTGATGAAACTAGTCGAAGAAGAAAAGTTCAAGAAGACTTTAATAAGGAACACTCTATAACTCCTAAAGGAATAAAAAAATCTGTACTAGACATTATGGAAGGAGCAAGGTCAACAAGAAAGAGAGGGCAAGCTAAGAGTAAGAAAAAATCTCTTGATATATTTAAATTTACTCCGCTCCAGGAGCTTAATGATCCAGATCAAATGAGAAAAGAAATTACTCTTTTAGAAGACCTGATGTATAAGCATGCTAAAAATCTAGAATTTGAAGAGGCTGCAGCTCACAGAGATAGAGTGACTGAACTAAAAGAAAAGTTATTTATGTCTTAACTAAGTTAAATAGAAGAATTCCTTTTATTAACCGAGAGAGTCCTATAGTAGAGCTGAACATTTTGTACATAGTCTACAGCCTCATTAATTCTGGTAGCCATAGAGGGGTCATCTTCTTCTTTTGCCATAAGAATTAAAGTATTGCAGATTTCAGTCCAGCTATTAGCATTTCCATTGGTATTTAGTGTCTTCTTTCTGGCTTCTTTTAAGTAGCTAAAACCTAAATTGTAAGCAGCAATCGCAATCCAAAGTTTATCTTGTCTAGGAATAGATTCAGGGAGTCTTTCTAAAAGACTCTGAAAGTAAATAGAACCACCCATCACACTTTGCTTAGGGTCAGTTCTTTTAGTTATACCTACTTCCCTAGCTGTTTTTTGGGTAAGCATCATTAGTCCTCGGACTCCAGTTTTTGAGATGGCTTTAGGATCCCAATGCGATTCTTGATAACTGATTGCAGCTAGAAGAGTCCAGTGCTGATCTGTTTGGCTAGCGGCTTCTTTAAATAAATTTACCCACTCAGGTAGCCTTTGATTCATGCGTGCTACGAAGATCTCTTTTCCAGCAGGGTCCTGTTCGTTCCACATTAGATTTAACTCTTCTTCTAGATAAACTGTGTTGTTAGAGTTGAACGAAACAACGGAATTATCAAGACCCAATAAGGCGATAACTAGAAGACCAAAAAAGGAAACCAATCTTATCTTGTTCAAAACAAAAAATACCCCTCTTGGGTGGGTAATTATAAATAACAATTTATGATTAATCACTATATATTGTGTTCAATAACTTAAAACAACACAATATAAAGTGGTTTTTGTATTTCTTTGCTTAATCTATAATACGCCCCTCAAAACTCAATGGTTTCAACGAAAGACGAGCTTTCCTCATTCGTTGCTTTAAAGGGGCAACAAGGTCTTTCTGAGTTTAGATTAAAAGCTCTTGTAGAACTTATTAAAAGAGATTTTCCTGACATCAATTCAATAAATTGCGAAGATTTTTTCTTTTGTTCTTTATCAGAGGAGAGTAAAGAATTAGGAATTCAAACAGAAGACAGACTTAGTAAAATTTTAAAGGCTCAAGTCGTTAAGAAAGAGCTAGAGGCAGATCAATTTATTTTGATTCCTAGAATAGGTACTATTTCGCCTTGGTCTTCAAAAGCTACAGACATTCTTTCTAATGCAGGCCTTAAACCTCTTAAAAGAATTGAAAAAGGCTTATGTTTTTCCTTGGATACTCAATCTGATTTGAAAGAAAAATCAATTATTGAAATAGGTCAAAAAATATATGATCGAATGACCCAAGCTGTCATCACAACGGTTGCTGATGCTCAGAAATTATTCAAAAAAACTCAACCTAAGCCAGTTCTTAGAATTAATATCCTGGAAAAAGGAAAAAAGTCCTTACAAGAAGCAAATAGCTCTTTGGGTTTGGCTTTAAGTGAAGAAGAGATAGATTATTTGTACAACAGTTACTTAGAAAAAAAATCAAATCCGACTGATGCTGAACTTATGATGTTTGCTCAGGCAAATTCTGAACATTGTCGGCACAAGATTTTTAATGCTGAGTGGGAAATAGATGGTCAAACTCATTCAATGAGCCTTTTTGACATGATCCGTAATACTTATAAAAAAAGTCCCCATGGAGTCCTTTCGGCATATGAAGATAACGCTGCAATACTAAAGGGCCATAAAGCTAAGCGGTTTTTTCCAAATCCTGCATCTATCTATAAAGCTGAAGAAGAGCCAATACATTTGGTAACAAAAGTAGAAACGCATAACCATCCAACTGCCATTTCGCCTTTTCCAGGTGCTTCCACAGGTTCGGGTGGAGAAATTAGGGATGAAGGCGCTACTGGAAGAGGAGCGAAACCAAAAGCAGGTCTGTGCGGTTTTAGTGTTTCAAATTTAAGGATTCCTAATTTTGAAGAAAAATGGGAAGGGAAAGAAAATAAACCCGATCGAATTTGTTCACCTTTACAGATAATGTTAGAAGCCCCAATCGGAGCAGCTGCTTTCAACAATGAATTCGGCAGACCTAATATCTTGGGTTACTTCCGTACCTTTGAAATGAAAATTGATGAGAATACTTATGGTTATCACAAACCTATTATGCTTGCGGGAGGTTTAGGCAACATAAGAGACTCTCATGTGAAGAAAAGTCCAGTACCGGTTGGCTCTAAACTAATTGTTTTGGGTGGACCGGCTATGCTAATCGGGTTAGGTGGTGGTTCTGCATCTTCTTTATTATCTGGAGAAGCTGAACTGGACTTAGATTTTGCTTCTGTTCAGAGAGATAACGCCGAAATGGAAAGAAGGTGCCAAGAGGTTATTGATAATTGCTGGCAGAGAGGAGACTCTAATCCCATTTTATTTATTCATGATGTAGGTGCAGGGGGTCTATCTAATGCTATACCAGAATTAATAAAAGATAGTGGGCATGGAGGGCTGATACAACTTAGAGACATACCAAATGCCGAACCTGATATGTCGCCTATGGAGATTTGGTGCAATGAATCTCAAGAAAGATACGTAATGGCAATAGAAACTAAAGAGTTAAAAGGATTCTTAGATATATGTGATAGGGAAAGGTGCCCTGTCGCGGTTTTAGGGGAAATAACGGAAGGAAATGACCTGAAAGTACATGATTCATTATTTGATAATTATCCAATAGATATCCCTCTTGAGACTCTTTTTGGAAATACACCAAAATTAGTCAGGAAGTTTAAAAGAGAAAAGGAAGAAATTATTGAGTCCAAAACTCTTGATCAAGATATTAATTCTTTACTAAGAAGTGTTTTGCGACATCCAACTGTAGGCAGCAAGAGCTTTCTGATAACAATTGGGGATAGATCTATAACAGGTTTAATATCACGGGATCAAATGGTAGGTCCTTGGCAAGTTCCAGTGGCAGATAATTCTGTAACTCTTTCTGGTTTTTCATCCTCCACTGGAGAGGCAATGGCAATTGGTGAAAAAACCCCTTGTGCAATTATTAACTCGAAAGCTGCTTCTAGGATGGCAGTAGGTGAAGCAGTTACCAACATTATATCTTCTGGAATAGAGAAACTTTCAGACATAAAAATTTCTGCAAATTGGATGGGTGCACCAGATAAGTTAAAAGGAGATCAAGATCTTTATGAAGCAGTTGAGGCAGTTGGTTTGGATCTTTGTCCCAAATGGGATATATGTATACCTGTAGGTAAAGATTCTTTATCCATGGCTACTAGTTGGCGTGATGAAGAAAAGAATGAACATTCAGTCACTTCTCCTCTATCTCTAATAGTTTCAGCTTTTGCCCCACTTAAAGAAGTAAATTTAGCGATCACTCCCCAGATAAACTTAACTTCCTGCAAATCTTCTGAACTAATTTTTATTGATCTAGCAAAAGGAAAGAAAAGAATGGGGGGAAGTATTGCTTTCCAAGTATCTTCTCAATTCCTAGGATCAGTTCCGGATGTTGAATGTGTAAATGAAATGCCTAATTTAGTAAAAGTTATTCATCAACTTATAAAAGAAAAGAAGATTATCGCCTACCATGACCGATCTGACGGCGGTTTAATTTGTAGTCTCCTAGAGATGGCTTTTTGTGGAAGAAGTGGACTTGGTATAAGGCTAGACGAAGGTTGCGAAACTAATAAACAAATACTAGATTTTTTATTTAATGAAGAATTGGGAATGGTAATTCAAGTTCCAACCGAAAATACAGAAGAGGTTATCAATTTAGTTTCTGAAGCAGGTTTAAAAGATCATATTTATAGAATTGCTTCACCAAATGAGTCAAAGGACATCAAAGTTTTTCAAAATGAGAGTTTGGCTTTCGAATGGAAGTTAAGTGATCTTCTTAAAGAATGGAACTTCGTGAGCCATAAAATGCAATCTCTTAGAGACAACCCTAAGACTGCTGAAGACGAGTATTTATTTGATACTGACGACAAAAGAGAAGGATTAAATCCCAAGGTTTCATTTGAAATCCCAAAAAAATTAATAGCTTCACCTAAAAAACCTCAAATCGCAATACTTAGAGAACAAGGTGTTAATGGGCAAGTAGAAATGGCAGCTGCTTTTGATAGGGTGGGATTCTCTTGTATTGATGTTCATATGACAGATTTAATAAAGGGTAAGAGAAAGTTAGAGGAATTTAATGGTTTAGTGGCTTGCGGGGGATTTTCTTACGGTGATGTATTAGGAGCAGGGGAAGGTTGGGCTACTAGTATTCTTTACAATGATAAATTAAGTCTAGATTTCATAAATTATTTCAGTCGAGACGATGTATTTACTTTGGGAGTTTGTAACGGCTGTCAAATGTTGGCACTTCTGTCAGAGCTTATACCTGACACTGATTTGTGGCCTAGGTTTGTAAGAAATGAATCTGAAAAGTTCGAAGCACGATTAATCCAATTACTGGTTAATAAATCACCTTCAATCTTTTTTAAAGACATGGAAAATTCGGTTTTGCCGGTAGCAGTGGCACACGGAGAGGGTCAAATCAGTTTAGCTAGAAGTGAAATAGATAAATTAATTCATCAAGGATTAGTGCCTATAACTTATGCTGATGATGAAGGCCAGACAACAGAGGCTTATCCAAATAATCCGAACGGCTCTTTGTCAGGTATAGCAGGAGTAACAAATACTTTAGGAACAATAACTTTAATGATGCCACACCCAGAAAGATCATTTTTATCTGTACAACATTCTTGGAAACCAGAGGATTGGGGTGAATACAGTCCTTGGATTAAATTCTTTTTAAATGCCAGAGAGTTTATTAATTAGGTTTTTTAGCTGGCCTTTCTATGGTCTCAATTCTTAAATCAAATTTGTTATTTTTCTTGTCATTCAGATAATGCTTCAGGACCAAAGGCACGAATGGGAAAGCAAGCTCTTCCCAAGGAATGCTGTCTTCTTCAAATAGTCTTACCTCAAGACTTTCAGAAGTTGGACCAAAGTCTTCTGCAATAACCTCTGCTAAAAAAAGCATATAGATTTGACTGATCTGAGGGATATTAAAAATTGCATAAAGATGATCCATCTTTACCTCAGTACTTGTTTCTTCAAGAGTTTCTCGGAAGGCTCCTTGCTCTACGGTTTCTCCATTTTCTAAAAACCCTGCAGGCAAAGTCCATAAACCCTGTCTAGGATGAATAGCCCTTTTACACAAAAGAATCGTTTCTTCTTTTATGGGTAAGGTGCCAGTCACAATTTTAGGGTTTTGATAATGAATATCGTCGCAACTGGTGCAGCAATATCTCGGCAGATTGTCACCTTCTGGAATCTTAAGCTCGACCTCACTGCCACAACTGCTGCAATATTTCATTTATTAAGGATTATTTTTGATTTGATTTTCGGAAGTATAAACTATTATGTAAATTAAAAATTAACTATCCATGCTCAAAAAAATAGAGGAAAACCTAAATAATAAAGAATCAACTTGGCTAGATCAGTTGTCATTGAAACAATCTGATCCTAAATCAGATTTACCTAAAGCAGCTGTACTTATAGCCCTAACTGATGAAGAAAACCCTGAAGTCATCTACACTTTAAGGTCAAATAAAGTTTCTTCTCATCAAGGAGAGGTTTCTTTTCCAGGTGGAATGCGAGAAGAATCAGATACTTCTTTGATAATGACAGCTTTAAGAGAATCAGAAGAAGAGATAGGTTTACCACAGAATTGTGTAAAAATTTTAGGGTCTCTAGATACTATGGTTAGTAGGTTTAATGTCAGTGTTACACCCTTTGTGGGTGTTATTCCCGGAGATGTCGAGCTTAATACGAGCTCAGAAGAAATCGAGGCATGTTTTAAAGTGCCACTTTCTTTTCTTTTAAAGGACAAAAGATATAGAAATGATGAAGTGAATAGAAACGGAGAGACTTTTTATATGCCTGCTTACAAGTATAGTTCCTACGTAATTTGGGGCTTAACCGCTATGATTACAGTTAATTTTTTGAATAGAGCTCTAGATGCGAAGATTGATATGTCTTTACCAAGTAAAATAGAGGGAGAGGAAGGATGAAGTTTGACTTAGGGGAATATTCTGTTGAGACAGACGGAGATAATTTTTACATTGCCGAGACAGCTATAGTATTAGGCAAGGTCAAGTTATGTAGAGATGCCAGTGTCTGGTTTGGTGCTGTTTTAAGAGGTGATACAGAGCTGATTACTGTGGGAGAAGGCAGTAATGTTCAGGATGGGGCAGTCGTCCATACTGATTTGGGTTTTCCGGTAGAAATAGGAAAAGATGTAACAATAGGTCATCAAGCTATGCTTCATGGATGTAGCATAGGAGATGGGAGTTTAATTGGCATAAACGCGGTGGTATTAAATGGTGCAAAAATAGGATCAGGTTGTTTAATTGCATCCAATGCTTTAGTCACTGAAGGCATGGAAGTACCCGATGGATCGGTTGTCATGGGTTCACCTGGAAAAATTAAAGGATCCCTAGATGAAGATAAAAAGAAGGGATTGTTGCTTTCTGCCCAGCATTACGTGCAGAATTACAAAAGATTTAAAGTAGAATTAACTAAAGTGGAGGACTAACTTATGAAGACAGAAACAGTTAATTACCAAGCCAAAAACATTGATTTAAAGGGTTATGTAGCTTTTCCAGATGCTGAGAATGCCCCTTTAGTATTAATAGTACATACTTGGGCTGGTAAAGATGAATTTGTTCATCAAAGGGCTGAAGATCTTGCTGCTTTAGGGTATGTTGGATTTGCTGTAGATATGTACGGAAATGGAAAAGTAGGAGCAGATACAGCTGAAAATGAATCGCTGATGACACCACTAGTAAGTGATAGAGACATGTTGAAGGATCGTATTGTTTCGGCCTTAAATTACGGAAAGAGCTTACCAGGGGTTGATTCGAGTCGAGCTGCTGCAATCGGGTACTGCTTTGGAGGATTAGTTGTACTTGATCTGGCTAGGTCTGGAGAAGATTTAAGTGGAGTAGTGAGTTTTCATGGTCTTTTGATGCCTTCTGATATTTCAGAAAAAGGGATCAAGGCTAAAGTCTTAGTTTTGCATGGAGAAAGAGATCCAATGGTGCCGCTTGATATGGTTGATACATTTCAAAAAGAAATGACCGAAGCAGATGCAGATTGGCAATTACATAGTTATGGGGGAACCTATCATGCCTTTACCAATCCGGATGCAAATGATCCAAATCTGGGTACTCAGTTCAACAAGTCTGCGAATGAAAGATCCTGGCAGTCAATGAAGAACTTCTTTGCGGAGATTTTTTAGAAGTTTAAGCTTTTGAGATTAGTGTGAAAACCAAGCAAATAAGAAAAACTTACTTAGACTATTTCATATCAAAGGACCATGAATTAGTCGATAGCGGTTCTTTAATCCCTCAAAATGACCCTTCATTGTTGTTTACCAATGCAGGCATGGTTCCTTTTAAAGATGTCTTACTGGGAGTGGAAAAAAGACCTTATACAAGAGCTGTAAGCTCTCAAAGATGCTTACGAGTGGGAGGAAAGCATAACGATCTAGAAAATGTAGGGTACACGGCTAGGCATAACACTTTTTTTGAGATGTTAGGTAATTTTAGCTTTGGAGATTATTTCAAAAGGGAAGCTATTGAGTTTGCTTGGGAGCTATTAACCAATAAATATTCTCTTCCTGCCGATAAGCTGTGGGTAACAGTTTTTAAAGATGATGATGAATCAGAAGCCATATGGAAAGAAGAAATAGGAATTCCTGGAGAAAGAATTTCTAGGCTCGATGAAGAAGAAAATTTTTGGACCATGGGAGACACGGGTCCTTGTGGCCCTTGCAGCGAAATATACTACGATCATGGTTCTCAAGTAGAAGGATCTCCGCCCGCTATGGGCTCAGATCCAGGCGATAGATTTATAGAAATATGGAATTTAGTTTTCGCACAGTTTGATCGTTCAAAAGACGGCACTTTAAATACTCTTCCAAATCCTTGTGTGGATACAGGAATGGGTTTAGAAAGAATGGCGGCGGTATTGCAAGGAAAGCATGATAATTTTGAAACAGACTTATTTACACCTTTAATCAAAGAAGCTGCAAGCATCTGTGGTACTAAAGACTTAAATGATCCTTCTTTAAAAGTTATTGCAGACCATTTAAGAGCTAGTGCTTTTCTAGTAGCAGATGGAATCAGTCCTTCCAATGAGGGAAGGGGTTATGTGTTAAGAAGAATAATAAGACGTGCATTGAGACACGCTGACAAGCTAGGATCAAAGCAACCAGTACTGTCTTCTATGGTGCCAACTTTAGTGAAACAAATGAGTAATGCTTACCCAATTTTGAAAAAAAATAGCAAACTTATAAAGGCTAATATTCTTCAAGAAGAGGAACAATTTGCTTCAACTTTGGTCCAAGGCATGGACCTTTTAAAAGGAGAAGTTAATAACTTGAAAGGAAAAACTATTTCAGGGGAGCTCATTTTTAGGTTGTATGATACTTACGGTTTTCCCCCTGATATGACAGCAGATTTTGCTAGAGAGAATAACCTGAAGGTTGATTTAAAAGGGTATGAAGAAGCCATGGCTAAACAAAAAGAAAGAGGAAGAGAGGCAAGTGCTTTTAGATCAGTTATTCCAGAATCATTAAATTTAAAAGGTAGCACTAAGTTCGTTGGGTATGAAAAAAATGAAGTTAAGGCAAAAATAGTAGAATTGGTTTCTCTTTCAGATGGTAAAGCACAAGAAAAATTAAAGAAAAACCAAGAGGCTGTTGTAATTCTGGATAAGACATCTTTTTACGCAGAATCGGGAGGCCAAGTTGGAGATTCTGGTGTGCTGACTGGAAATAAATTTGAATTTGAAATAAAAGATACACAAAAGATTGGAGATCATGTTGGTCATGTTGGATCCTTGTCTAAAGGAAGTGCTTCTAAAGGTGATTCAGTGGTTGCGAAGATAAATCAGCAGGCTAGAAATAAAATTGTATTAAATCACTCTGCAACCCATCTGCTTAACTCTGCCTTAAGAACTGTTTTGGGTGACCATGTAGAACAAAGAGGGTCTTTGGTAAATGAAGAAAAGCTAAGGTTTGATTTTGTTCATAAGAAACAGGTATCGAAAGAAGAGATAAAACAAATTGAAGCAATAGTTAATGCAGAAATAAGAGCTAATAGTGAAGCCACCACTGAAACCATGCCCATCAAAGAAGCTGAAAAGAAAGGAGCCTTAGCTTTCTTTGGGGATAAATATGCAGAGCAAGTAAGGGTATTGTCTATGGGAGGCGATTTCTCTGTAGAACTTTGCGGTGGTACTCATGTTCAAAGAACAGGGGACATAGGTTATTTTAAGGTAATGGCAGAAACTAGTATTTCTGCAGGTGTGCGTCGAATAGAAGCTCTAACAGGGGAAGCTGCTCTAAATCTTTCACAAGACAGTCATGATAATTTAGACTCACTAGCTCTCCAGCTGAATACTTCTTCAGAACAGGTTTCAGAAAAAGTATCCCAACTCATTGAAACTAATAAATCACTCAAACAAGAAGTAGACAAACTTAAATCAACTAATTTGTCTGCTACAGCTTCAGACTTATCACTTGAATCTGAAGCAATTGAAGGCATAAAAGTCTTTGCCCACAAAATGGAGGGCCTAGATTCATCTGCGTTACGAGAAGCTGCTGACCAGCTTAGAAATAAAGAGAAAAATTCTTTAATTGTGCTGATTTCTATTTTCGAAGATAAGATTCCTATCGTTATCGCTAGGCATAAAGATTTAGAAAAAGTAGATGCAAGAAAAGTGATGGACCATATGGTAAATCTTCTAGGGGGCAGTGGTGGCGGACGTGCAGATTTTTCTCAAGGTGGTATAGAGAATGTTGAAGACATAGATATTGCTTTAGCCTCTCTTTCAGAATTTCTGGTTTCTTTAAATTCGTAGTGCTATAGAATACGCACCCTTTTTGGGTTAACAGCTATGGAAAAACTGCTTGTACAGAAATTTGGTGGCACTTCGGTTGCGGATGCAGGGCGTATTGAAGTTGTTGCAGACATTATTGCGAAGACTATTTCTGAAGGTCACAAAGTCGTTGTTGTGCTTTCCGCTATGGGAGAGGAAACAGATAGGCTAATTGATCTTGCTAAATCAATTGAAACAGAACCAAACCTCAGGGAATACGATGCCCTGGTTTCAACCGGAGAACAGATATCGGTTGCTTTGATGGCCATGGTTCTGGGTAAAAGAAATTTGAAAGCAAAGTCCTATACCGCTTACCAACTAGGCATTAAGACTAATAAAAAGCATGGCAGAGCCAGAATAGTAGATGTAAAAGTAGAAAAATTAATTAAACAGTTAGATAAAGGCGTGATACCTGTCATCACAGGGTTTCAGGGTATGAATGAAGAAGGCGATATAACAACTTTAGGAAGAGGAGGCTCTGATACCACTGGAGTGGCTATCGCGGTAGCTCTTCAGGCAGATGAGTGTCAGATATACACTGATGTGGACGGTGTATTTACTACTGATCCAAGGATTTGTTCTAAAGCTAGACTTTTAGAACAAATTTCTTTTGATGAAATGTTAGAGCTATCAAGTACTGGCGCTGAAGTTCTTCAGTTACGTGCGGTAGAATATGCCAGTAAACATGATATGCCCATAAGAGTTCTTTCAAGCTTTTCAGAAGGTGAAGGTACTTTAGTCGAGGAGAAAGAGGACATGGAGAGACCGGTAATTTCAGGTATTAGTAGCATAGATACAGAGGCAAAACTAACAGTAAGAGGGGTCCCCGATCTCCCCGGTGTTGCTGCAAAGATCTTGGGTCCTGTAAGCGATGCAGGTATAGATGTTGATGTGATTGTTCAAAACATTAGTGCTGATAATACAACTGACTTTACCTTTACGGTTGACCAAAGCGATGCTTCTTCAGCTGAAAAGGTTTTAAAAGAGACCTCTGAATCCTTAGGTGGTGGTTCTATAGAAGTAGATGACGATATAGCCAAAGTTAGTGTAGTAGGAAGGGGTATGAGAGGTCAGTCTGGTATTGCAAGTAAAATGTTTCAGGCTCTCGCAGATCATGAAATTAATATTCTCATGATCACAACTTCTGAGATAAAAATATCAGTAGTTATCAAAAAAGACTTAATGGAAAAGGCAGTCAATGCCCTTCATGATACTTTTCAGTTGGATAAAAATTTAGACACGTAAATGGGAATATTGGAACTTGACCAGGGGGTGATGCGAGGATTCATCTTTGGTTTAGTACATGTCAGTATCTTAATCATAGGTTATTACAGCGGTTGGAGTATAAATAGACTTCTTAAATTGGCTTCCAATGGTCATATTGCAGGCATCATTGGGGCAGTAATAGCACATATCTTTGCTGATTTAATAGCAGCAGCCTTAGATCCTACAATGCGTTCTGCTGCACTCGGCATAGTTTTCGGCGGAATAATTCCTTTACTGGGTATCCCCCTATTAGAGAGGTATGTGACTAAGAGTGAACAACACATCATGGTAGGCGATCACGAAGACATAGAAAAAGATCTTCACAGTTCACACGACAATTAATAACTTGCCATTTAAATAATAATGATTACCATTCGCATTTGTGAATGAATTTATTATTACCTTTAGAGAGACACTAGAAGCTGCACTGATTGTGGGAATAATTTATACAGTTATTTCCAGACAAGGACTTAAGAAAGAGCTTCTGCAACTCTGGTATGCAGTAGGTGCCTCTATAGTCGCAAGCCTTTTAGTAGCCTTATTTCTAAATAGCGTAAAAGAGTCAATCGGCAATGCTTCCATAGAGAAACTGGTTGAGGCTACCTTAATGTATATAACTGCCGGATTACTTTGGTATGTAATCTTTTGGTTAGCAAAGAAAGTAAGTGACAGGGAAGTTCTTGAAGGTCAAACCTCTAGTGCATTAAAAACAGCAGGGTGGGGTGTATTTTTTCTAGTCTTCTTCGCTATTCTTAGAGAAGGATTTGAAACGGCTATATTTTTAATGGGTAGTTTCTCCATTCTTGGAAGCTTTTCTTACATCGGTTTCTTCTCCGGTATGATTCTGGCCATCTTGTTAGGTTATTTAGTGGTAGTGCAGGGAAGGAAGGTGGATCTTACTTCTTTCTTTAGAGTCACGACACTTCTTCTGGTCTTTTTTGCTTCGGGGATGGTGGCTTATGGTACTCATGAAGCAGAAGAGTTTTTAGTAAAAGGGGATCACCTTGATTGGGTGGGTCTTAAAGATAAACAACTAGAGGATGGCTCCACTCTAAAAGCTAAAGATCAAATTGTTAGAGTTTGGAATGTTCATACCCCTAAAAAAACCTTAGATGAAAATGATATAGATTTTTTTTATAGTTATAACCTACATGGTAAGGACCAATATTCTCATTGGCTTCATGACAAGGGTAGAGTAGGTGTTTTTCTTAAAGGTTTTTTTGGCTACAACAGTAACCCTAATTGGGTAGAATTAATTTTGTGGTTTTTGTCTTTATTCTTCGGTTTGAGTCTTTGGCGTAAATTTTATTTTTCATCGTAAGTATTTTTAACTTGTAAATAATAATCATTATCATTTAGAATGAGAATGATTATTATTAACATTTGATTACAAAGCATGAACAGACTCATCTTATTTTTATTTGTTACTTTTATTTCTTTTTATGTTGCTTCGGATGATGCAGCCTCTGAAAATGTAGAAATTGAAGTTATTGAGATTATTGGATCACAAGAAGAAGCCCTAGAAATTGCTGGTTCAGCTTCTGTGATTACAACTGAAGACTTGAAGATTTATGAATACACAGATATTCATAAAATTTTGTCGACAGTTCCTGGTATAAATTTTCGTCCTGAAGAGGGCTATGGTCTAAGGCCAAATATTAGTATAAGAGGAACCTACGCAGATAGATCAGGTAAAGTAACAGATGGAGTATTAATTGCTCCAGCTCCCTATGCGTCTTCCTCTGCTTACTATTTTCCTACGACACCAAGATTAGCCGGTGTAGAAGTTTTGAAAGGGCCTGCAGCGATTACTCAAGGACCTTATACAGTGGGTGGTGCTATAAATTTACTGAGCACACCTATACCTGATGAAACTGAAGGTTTATTTAACCAAGAGTTTGGTGTAGACCAAACTAGTAGAACCCATTTTCATTATGGAGTTGTTCAGGAAAATGTAGCTTTTCTAATAGAGTCTCATTTATGGAAGACCGATGGCTTTGATTCAATTATGAATACAAACGAAAACACCGGTTTTGATAAAGATGATGTAGTCGTCAAATTAAGACTAAATTCAGATCCTGAATCAGAAGGAATCTATCATGAATTAAACCTTAAATACCAAGATTCTGATGAATCATCTGATCAATCTTACGTAGGGTTGGCAGAAGCTGATTTTAGAAGGGACCCACATGAAAGATATGGATTAACGGCTTATGACAATATGGATAATGCCCAAGATACTTTTTCATTAAATTATATAGCTGACATGGGAGATTTAGAATTTAGTGCCACGATCTATGAGAATGAATTCGCAAGAAACTGGTTTAAGGTGGATAAGATAGATAACGGTAAAGTATATGGATTGGGAAATGGCATTAACAACATCATAGCAGCAGCAAATACAGGGAATCTTGATGCCATCTCTATATTACTTGGGACCAACTCTCAGGCTGTAGAAGTAAAGCTTAAGAATAACAATAGAGCTTATATTTCAGAAGGAACTGATATAAAAATTCAATACAGTACAGACAAACAGACTTTTACAGCAGGATATAGATCAACTGAAGATTCAGAGGATCGCTTTCAAATATATGAATATGCTACTTGGTCAGGAGGAAACCTGAGTTCTCTCAGTGAAGGTTCCGCTCCAGGTTATAGCTCTAATAACAGGGTTACTGAAGCAGAAGCCACTGCCTTTTATGTAAATGAAGAAGTAAATATTGGATCTTTATCTTTAAATCTTGGATTTAGAACTGAAAACTGGGAGATTACACAAGAAAGGTATGTAGACTCAGCTAGAAGTGCAATAAATACTGAAAAAGGATACCCAAAGAAGTTAGCTGATTCAGATAATAGCTTGTTTGGATTTGGTGCAACATATGAAGTAAATGACAATACCTCAATATTTTTAGGATTTCATGAAGGATTTACTCCCACAAGCGGAGGAGCAGATCCAGAAGAAGCGGATAATATGGAGTTAGGCATGAGGTACATTCAAGGCTCTACTTTCGTTGAACTAGTTTATTTTGATACGGATTATCAAAACATGTTTGGAAGTTGTACCGCTTCTGGAGGAGCTGTAGGAGAATGTGAGATTGGTGATTCCTTCAATGCCGGAGCGGCTTCGATAAGTGGATTGGAATTAACTGCTCAAACAGAAATCATTTCTGAAGCCGGATTAACTTATCCAATCAGTGCCATCTACACTTCTACGGATGCAAGCTTTGATAATACTTTCTCTAGTTCCTTCTGGGGAGATGTAAATGCAGGAATGGACATTCCTGACTTACCTGACTCTCAGCTAGCTTTCAGGGGTGGATTTAGAACAAATTCAGGATTTAATGGTGATGCGACACTTTATGCTTATGGAAGTACTTGTTCAGTAGCAAATTGTTCTTCAGGAACCAAAATAGACTCTTACAGAATTGTTGATGTGTCTTTATCAAAACAGATCAATGAAAGCCTTGATGTATACATGGTAGTTGAGAACATTTTAAATCAAGAAGACATCATTGCAAGGGCTCCTAAAAATGGAGCTAGAGCACAAAAACCAAGGACAACTGTTTTTGGTTTAAGATTAAAAATATAGTTATTTTTTTTAATAAAAAAATTATAATGCGGATTACAAATGACTAAGATTCAGAGGGTTTTTTCTTGTTTTTTACTTTTCGTTTTTACCGTAGTTTCAGCTGACGAAGAGCACTTGGAAACTGTTGACGAAGAACTAATAGTAATTTCTTCTCGAATACCTACGGTTGCGAGCGAAGTTATAGGTTCAGTTGATTCAATAAGTTCACAAGATCTTGATCTCATGATGATTGATGGTCTGGCTGAATTAGTAAGATTCATTCCAGGAGTCTCAGCCCATAAAGAAAATCAGTATGGACGTTCTTTCACACAGGATTTACACATAAGGGGTATTCATGGTGGTGCCATCTATCTAATTGATGGTCAAAGAATATCTGATTCATATACAGGCTATGGAAGGGATATTGTTGATACAGATTTATTGAAGAAAGTAGAGATTATGAAAGGCCCTAGTTCTGTAGAATATGGATCCGATGGTTTAGCTGGAGCTATTTCTTATATCACAAAAGATCCCTCTGATTTGGTTGGAGAAGGCGGTAGGTACTTCTCAATTAATGCATCTACACAGCAATCAAATAAGCAAGAAAAGGTTAATTTTCTGACAGCTGCTGTTGGAAAAAATATTGAAGGTCTTCTTCAGCTTGTTCGTAGAGGCCTTAACGAAACAGAAATACATGATGACTTTAGCCTTGAAGCCAACCCCTTTGAGGGGAACCAGAAGAGCCTCTTGGCTAAGACTATTTTTCATTCTTCAGAAACAACTATTCTTAGTTTAGTAGCTGATATGCAGGAATGGGATGGGGATTGGATTGTTAATACAGAAAAAGGGTTTGTTTATTTTCCAGCTCCAAGATCAGTTTCATCTTCTTTAGGTGAAGATGAGGGCTCAAGGGAAAGAATAAGTTTTAAGATTGATCTATCACCAAAAAATTCAAGCTTATTGGAAACAGGTAGCGTTACTTTCTACAAGCAAGACACTGAGCAGAGACAACTGACCGTACAACAACAAGTTTCTTTTCTTAATGGAATGCAGGCAGCTCCTACCCCAACGATGAGAACTAGTGATTTCGAGTTTAATCAATCTCTCAAAGGAATGACCTTACAGGCGTATAAAACATTAACAAAACACCAAATGGTTTATGGCTTAGATTACGAGAGAACAGATACCACTAGACCAAGAATGAGATCTGAAACTAATCTGATTACAGGCACAATGTCTTTTGCAGTTGATGGAGAAAATTACCCTAATAAGACTTTTCCAGATTCTGAATCAGTTCGAAAGGCTTTTTTCTTTAATGATCGTATCAACCTCTCTGACAGCCAGGTACTTTCATTAGGTTTCAGATATGATGATTATGAGCTCAATACCTCTATAGATTCTTACTTTCTCAATGGTAATTCTTTGGGATATCAGATTAAAGACGTAGGGGATTCAGAAACCTCGCTCAAGGTAGGTTACCTCTATGACATATCTTCAGATTTAACTTTTTATAGTCAATACAGTGAGGGATTTAGAGCACCTGATTATGAGAGTGCAAATACTGTATTCACTAATTTTGCATACAGATACACGGTTAGACCTAATCCAAATCTAAAATCTGAAACAAGCAAGAGCTATGAAATAGGCTTGAGAGGTCAGCAAGATCAAGGAGAGTGGGAAATAACCATTTATAAAAATAAAGTTAAAGATTTTATAAATGCAGAAGCAATGGGCTTTTCACCGTTGGGTTTAGTTATCTACCAGTACGATAATCACGAAGGTGTTGATATTGAAGGGATTGAATTCGAATACGATAGAGAAATTTCAGAAAATCTTAATGCCAAATTTGCTGGATCAATTGGCTCAGGAAAAAATGATGAAGGAGAAGACATAGCTGAAGTTGACCCTAAAGAACTTATTGTTGGCCTGGACTGGATATCATCTAATGAAAAGTGGGGTCTACAAGGATTAGTTAATCTAGTAGATTCAAGTAAAAATGGTTTAAGCGGTGTCCCTACAGTGGGAATAGGGCACGAATGTGGAACACCAGGTAATGAGTGCACCCCAAGAGCTGCAACATCTGGTTATGGCTTGGTTGATGTATTTGGTTTTTATAATCATAACGATAATTTTCAGTTAAGAGTATCTGTTGAGAATTTAACAGATAAAAAATATATAAGATGGGCTTCAGTAGCTGAGTTACCTGAGAATGATGAAGAGCTGGACTTATTTGGTGAGCCAGGAAGATCTATAAATGCTTCTTTTAGATATAAGTTTTAGATCTTTGCTGCCGGTACTTTAAAGAATACAAATAAGAAACCGATAAGGCCAATTAAGCCTACCAAGACCTTTATTTGTTTAGCTTCTATGGCATAAAAAACCGCAAAGCTAACAAAAATAACTATCATAGATAAAGCTAATACTTTAGCTCTCCGAGGAATTCCTTTACCTTCTCTGTAATCTTTTAAATAGGGACCAAAGGTTTTATTGCTAATTAACCAGTCATAAAGTCTTTGAGAAGACCTAATAAAACAAGCCGCTGCTAAAACTAAAAAGACAGTTGTGGGCATACCTGGGACTACAGCTCCAATTGCCCCTAAGCCTACAAAAAGACAACCAAGTCCGACCCAAAGAAATCTTAATAAAGGATTTTTTGCTTCCTTGACCTTGTGAATTTCTTTGTTGTTCACTATTGCGTTAATGAATTTTTATATTTCAAAAATTAAAATATAGGTAGAATCGGCATTGTAACAGAGACCCAACAGCTTTTTTTGAGTATAAATCACATTAAATTAAAAGTTTCATCGCTGTGTTAAGCTTTTATTTAATTATTGGAGAGGTGGCTGAGTGGTTGAAAGCGCTCCCCTGCTAAGGGAGTATGGGGTAATCCCCCATCGAGGGTTCGAATCCCTCCCTCTCCGCCAGAATAAATGAATGGTGAACAAGCAAGGTCTTACTTTCTGTCTCTCCCCGAGGCTATAGAAGATTTCCCTTTTAGACCAGAGACACCAGTTTTTAAAATCAAAAATAAAATGTTCGGCTTCTTGAGATACAAAGAGGGAGTGGGGCACATCAATCTTAAATGCAGACCTGAAGAAGCCATGGTTATGCGAGATATATTTGAATCTGTCATTCCGGGTTACCACATGAATAAAGAACACTGGAATACAGTGATATTAGATGGGGGAGTACCTCGAGAGGAGATAGAAAGCATGATTGATACCTCATACTCTTTGGTTGTTCAAAATTTGAGGAAGTCGGATCGTCTTAGCTTAGAAATTAAATTCGGCAAAAACCTACTATATCTTACTAAGGAAATTTGACTCTTTTCCGAATGCAGGTAAGGTAATTGTTATGGGGAAAAAAGTTCTTTTACTGGTTTTAGTTTTAGCTGGTTCGAGCCTTATCTTTGGATCTGATTCATTTTGTGCCATAGACAAAGAGCTTGATAAGGAAGTCATACAAAACCTAAAAAAATTTAGAAGTCAGTACCATTCAACATGCCTCAATTGTTCAGATGACTCATGCGCATTAAAGGCTTGGCCATCAGAAAAATCTGGTGATGCAGCCGTTTGTAAAATCCTCTTTTGTTCACCTACCTATGTATCAAGAGTTTTTAAGATGCCTGAAGGGGCTAAAAAGGGTAAAAGCCTAATTACTTTTGATTATTTCATAAATGAAAAAGGAAAAGTTAAAGGTGTAGATATAGTTAAAGTGAAAGGCAGCATGAATGAAAGGCAAGCTTATAAGTACATTACTAGTTTTGTTAAAAAAACTTCCTTTGAGCCTTTAGTTATAGAGGGTAAAAATTACCAGATTTCCAATTTGAACGGACAAGTTATTGCTGAAGTTGGAACCCCAGGCGACATCAATAAATATCAAGCCAACGATCAAGGAATTTGGAGGAACTAAGGACAGTTTCTCATGCTAAACCCATCTTTAGATGATAAAGACATAATCAATTTCGAGGCCAGCCTCGAACCCGTTAATGTAAAGCCTAGATTCGAAGATCCTAAGGCAAAGATTGACCAAGACAAATCTAAGAATTGGTTCCGTCGAGTCTTACCCATTTTATTAGCAAATAAATGGTCTTTCAGTATGGGCATTACTCTCATGATTACAACAATGATGCTGGGAGTATCAGTTCCGGCTTTAATCGGAAAGCTAGTTGATTCAATTGAACCTGCCTTATTAACGGGAGACACAAATAACTTTATATTCTTAGTTACCGTAATTTTTATTATAAGTTTTGTTAGATTTATTGGGGCCGCAGTAGGTTCCTATCAACTTGGGAGGGTTTCAAATCAGCTGGAAGCGGATCTAAGATCTGTTGTATACAATCATCTTTTTACCCTCTCTTTTTCTTTTTTTGATAAAACCCAAACTGGCCAACTAATATCAAGAGCTAATAGCGATATAAAGACAATTCAGATGTTTTTGATGATTGCTCCTATGTTATTAACAAGTCTCTTAAGCTTTGCTTTTGCTGCTATTTATATG
>LUMD01000276.1_pt1 | contig 35606 bp, 35 predicted proteins | sample 729651 | NCBI WGS metagenome assembly LUMD01 (sample SAMN03860272, study PRJNA289734) | marine metagenome | biome: seawater column; feature: ocean; material: water; isolation source: Red Sea water column Station 34 - depth 258m | place: Saudi Arabia: Red Sea | collected 2011-10-15 | depth 258 m | reverse complement strand
GAGGGCGTAGACCTTGAGCAGGGTGCAGGTGATCAGGGCCTGATGTTCGGATTTGCCTGTAAGGAGACCGATGTCCTGATGCCCTTTCCCATCACCTATGCTCACCGCTTGGTCAAACAGCAAGCTGATGTGCGCAGAACCGGTACCTTGCCATGGTTGTGTCCGGATGCCAAAAGCCAGGTATCTGTCCGCTACGAAAACGGCAAACCGGTCAATGTTGAGACCGTGGTTTTATCCACCCAACATCTGGATGACGTTGATCATCAAACGATCAGTGAAGCTGTAATTGAAGAAATCATCAAGCCTATTCTGCCGGAAAATATGATTACAGCCGATACACAGTTTCTGGTGAATCCGACTGGCCGATTCGTGGTCGGCGGCCCGCATGGCGATTGCGGACTAACTGGCCGAAAGATTATCGTTGATACATACGGTGGGTCCGCTCATCATGGTGGTGGTGCATTTTCCGGCAAAGACCCCTCCAAAGTTGATCGATCAGCAGCCTACGCTATCCGCTACGTGGCCAAAAACATTGTGGCTGCGGGCCTTGCGGATCAATGCGAGGTACAGGTTGCGTACGCCATTGGGGTCGCTCAACACATTTCGATCTGCGTCCCAAGGCTATCATCCAGATGCTGGACCTACTGCGCCCGATATACAAAAACACAGCAGCATACGGTCACTTTGGACGAGACGAGTCTGACGGATTCCCCTGGGAACGAACTGACAAGGCAGAAGCACTGCGGGATGCTGCCGGTCTGTAGCTCAACTCTGGTTGACTGATTAATTCTCAGTGCCTTTAAAGATTTGCGTATACCTGTTCATCATGCCGAATGGATATAATTCAGGAGGACAACAAATAGTTTACTAGTGGTTTTATGACGCTGCCGAGAAGCGCTGCAACGGGCACTCGCCCGCCAGGCTCGGGTTCACAGTCGTCATTATTGATTCAACGGCGCTTTCTAATATCGGAGCGTAACCATGAGTACTGCTGTTAAACCTGAATTTTCTGATTTCGAGGTCGCCGACCTATCGCTGGCAGGCTGGGGCCGAAAAGAAATATCTATTGCCGAAACCGAAATGCCCGGGCTGATGGCGATGCGCGATAAATATGCGGACCAATCTCCGCTACAAGGCGCCCGTATTGCCGGTAGTCTGCATATGACTATTCAAACCGCAGTCCTGATCGAAACCCTTGAAGCGCTGGGTGCCGAGGTCCGCTGGGCATCGTGCAACATCTTCTCAACGCAGGACCACGCTGCTGCTGCCATCGCAGCCGCGGGCACACCCGTATTTGCTTTCAAGGGAGAATCCTTGAGTGAATACTGGGCTTATACCCATCGCATTATGGAGTGGGGTGATGGCGGAACGCCAAATATGATTCTAGATGATGGCGGCGACGCAACTATGCTGGTTACTCTGGGAAGTAAGGCCGAACAGGACGCGAGTGTATTGGACAACCCTGAGAGTGAAGAGGAGTCGGTACTGTTCGCCACAATTCGAGAACGCCTCAAACAGCAGCCCGGTTGGTACTCGAAGATCCTTCAGAGCATCCGTGGCGTAACGGAAGAAACCACCACCGGCGTACATCGTCTATACCACATGGAAAGTTCCGGCGAACTCCCGTTTCCAGCCATTAACGTCAATGACTCGGTGACTAAGTCAAAATTCGATAATCTCTATGGGTGTCGTGAATCCCTGGTCGATGGAATTAAACGGGCGACCGATGTCATGGTGGCCGGAAAAATTGCCCTGGTCATGGGTTACGGGGATGTCGGAAAAGGCTCGGCACAATCGCTGCGTGGTCTGGGGGCTACCGTTTGGATAACCGAAATCGATCCCATCTGCGCTCTTCAGGCTGCGATGGAAGGCTATCGTGTGGTCACTTTGGATGACGTCGTCTCAGAGGTGGATATCTTCGTGACCGCTACCGGCAATTATCAAGTCATCAACCACGATCACCTTTCGCAGATGAAAGATCAAGCAATCGTCTGCAACATCGGCCACTTCGACAATGAAATTGACTGCGCGTCTCTGAAACAGTACACCTGGGAGAACATCAAACCTCAGGTCGATCACATCATTTTTCCTGACGGCAAGCGAATCATATTGCTGGCTGAAGGGCGATTGATCAATCTCGGCTGTGCCACCGGCCATCCCAGTTTTGTGATGTCTAATTCCTTTACTAACCAGACTCTGGCGCAGATCGAATTGTGGAACAACCCCGATCAGTACGACAACAAAGTATATGTTCTACCCAAGAAGCTAGACGAAATGGTCGCCCGGCTTCATTTAGAAAAAATCGGTGCAAAACTTACGCAGCTCAGTGACCAACAAGCCGCATACATCAACGTAGACAAAGACGGGCCCTATAAACCGGACTACTATCGCTATTAAACCGACGTCAAAATAAAAAAGCCCCCAAACTTGGGGGCTTTTTTTGTATCGTCTAAATCATCACTTCAGGCTGTTATATCAGGAACGAGTCTACCTTCGAGCAGCGTAATACTGTCCTTAAGAAAAAGCTTTCGTTTTTTGAGTCTTCGCATTTGAAGGTCATCGAATGTTGGATCGTTGGCCATGTTCTGCAGTTCTTCGTCCAGCGCGCGATGCTCGGATCTGAGTTCCTGAATCTTGGCCGCAACACCAGCACCTTGCTCTTGTGTCATAGGGTCGCTTTCCTCATGCGCTCTTGGTCAAAGCGCTGTGCTTAATAAAACCCCGGGGATTATGTTTTCAGTTTCAACTACTGGTCAGGTCCCCTGTTGCCTGCCCTAAAATCCATGTTACTCCTTTTTCACACTGCTTTCACCCCTGTGTTTGGTACTGCCCCCCCTGAATCTTACACAACTTGTTCGAATCAGAAATCTCGCCCACAATCCTGTTAATCCCGACCAATCACGGTCATGGCCATTACCCGAAAAACCAGAAGAAAATGGAGCCGATCGCTACCTGGGAAAAGCTGCTGTTGGGTGTACTGGCCCTGCTGGTTATCCTGTGGTTTTCCCCGGGCGTCAACAAAATGATGGGGGTCAGTCGTGACGCCAAAAGCGACTGGATCGGATTGGCCATACCCATCGCGATGGTGTGCTTTTTCGTGTTTTTATTGATCCTGATAATCTGAATTAAATGGTGCGGTGAAAATATATCTGCCAATTACAGTAACGCCGGAGCCCTAACCCGGATACCTATGCCCCAAGAAAAGACCACACTAGACCGTATTTACCTGAGTGACTACCAGCCACCGGGATTTCTGATCACCACGACAGCCCTCCACTTCGAGCTGTCAGCCAATAACACCCGGGTCCGTTCGCAACTATCGATCAGACGACTCAGCAGTGACCAAGGTTCGCTGCGGCTTGATGGCGAGGCTCTTGTATTGGAAAGTATTAAACTCGATGGCAAAGAGCTGACCCCCGATCAGTACACCATCGATGACCATTCGCTCACAGTACACGATGTGCCTAGCCGCTTTACGCTCCAGATTGAAAACTGTATAGACCCAGCAGCCAACACCAAACTTGAAGGGCTGTATCTATCCAGTGGTAATTTCTGCACCCAGTGTGAGCCGGAAGGGTTCCGACGGATCACCTATTTTATCGACCGGCCTGATGTGCTTTCTGAATATACCGTGACCCTCAACGCGTCAGTGACGGATTGCCCCGTTCTATTGAGCAACGGAAACATGTTATCAACAGAAACGCTTCCAAATGGCCGTCATCAGGTCACGTGGCACGACCCGCACCCTAAACCCAGCTATCTGTTTGCACTGGTTGCAGGGGATCTGGGGTTTATCGAGGATCGTTTCACAACTGCAAGTGGTCGGGATGTCCGATTGCGGATCTACGCTGTTGAACGAGACCTCGGACAATGCCGTCACGCGCTGAATGCGCTGATACGGGCAATGCGCTGGGACGAACTGCGCTATGGCCGGGAGTATGACCTTGATTGTTTCAACATTGTTGCGGTCGAGGATTTCAATATGGGGGCCATGGAAAATAAAAGTCTCAATATCTTCAATACCCGTTACGTCCTTGCACTTCCTGAAACGGCCACTGACCAGGATTATCAGGCGATCACCGGGGTGATCGGTCACGAATACTTCCACAACTGGTCCGGCAACCGCGTCACTTGCCGAGACTGGTTTCAACTCAGTCTGAAGGAGGGTTTCACTGTTTTCCGTGACCAGGAGTTCAGCGCAGAACTGGGTTCGGCTGGCGTCAAGCGGATCGACGACGCCAAACTAGTACGCGGCCCACAGTTTCTCGAAGACAGCGGACCAATGGCCCACCCTGTCAGACCTACCTCTTATGCCGAAATCAACAACTTTTACACACTGACGGTTTACATTAAAGGTGCTGAAGTGGTGCGAATGCTGGCGAACTTGCTTGGCCCGGTTCTGTTTCGAAAAGGCTGTGACCAATATTTTGATCACCACGATGGTCAAGCAGTGACAACTGAGGCGTTTGTCAGTGCTATGGAACATGCCAGCGGCCTGGATCTCTCGCAATTCAGACTTTGGTACGAACAGGCTGGCACCCCCAAACTGACTGCCCGGGGCACTTATGATGCCGAGGTGGCTCGCTACACACTGACCGTCGCTCAGCAGTGCCCGTCCACCCCGGATCAGGATCAAAAGAAACCGTTTCATATTCCCCTAGCCACCGCCTTATTTGATCGCTCCGGGCAAGCGATGAAGACAACCATTGGGGCACAGACCGATCCCAAACATGAACATATGTTGAGCTTGTGCCAGCAAGAACAGCAATTTGTATTTGAAGGCGTCGTGAAAGAGCCAGTGGTTTCCCTGTTACGACGGTTTTCGGCACCAGTAGAACTCGAATCTGATCTGTCAGATGACGAGCTCGCGATTCTGATGGCGCATGACGACGATCCATTTAACCGGTGGGATGCGGGGCAGCGCCTTTCCAGCACCGAAGTATTGCGAGCGTTCGACGCGGCTGTTGAGGGCAATTCGTTTTTCCTCAATGAGCGTTTTGCAGTGGCCTTTGAAAATACGTTACGGCACGACTTCGATGACAGATCATTTCAAGCCTATGCCTTGGCCCTGCCAGATCATACCCACCTTTCGCAGATCACCCCCATCATTGAGCCGGACCGGCTCCACCAGGCCAGAAAGACAGTGAAACTGATACTGGCCACACGATTTACAGCCGATTTTGAAGCGCTTTACCACCGGTTCGAGGCGACAGACACCGACCAAACTAACTGTATCAACAGTGGCCAGCGGGCCCTGCGTAATACCTGCCTGTCTTACCTGATGGCGCTTGAACAACCCGAGTTCACACGTTTGGCCACTCACCAGCTGCACACAGCCGATAACATGACCGATGCGCTGGCTGCTTTAACCTTGCTCGCCTGTTCACCCTATCCAGAACGCACTGCCGCTCTGGCACATTTTTTCGATCGCTGGCACGATTACCCGCTGGTGATGGATAAGTGGTTCCGGGTTCAGGCCACGGCGGATTTGCCTGGAACGCTCGGTCACGTGAAAGCGCTCACATCACATGACCTGTTTCAGCTGGAAAACCCAAACAAAGTGTACTCCCTGCTCGGTGCATTCGCCCATGCCAACCCGCTTCATTTCCACCAGGCCGATGGTCAAGGCTATGCATTCATCAGCGAATACATATTGAAACTAGACCATACCAATCCGCAGGTCGCAGCCCGACTACTGTCAGCCTTCAATCTCTGGCGACGTTACAACCGCGATCGACAGGAAATGATGCGTGAGCAGCTAGAACACATTCAAGCACAGTCCGCATTGTCTAAAGACGTGTCAGAAATCATTGATCGTATTCTCTCTTAAATGGCAGTCCAGATCCTCACCGTAGCATCTGCGAACAGACTCTCTACAGTGTTATGATCCGTCTTGATCACCTGATCGTTAAGCGCTGTTGCAATTGAAAAAACCACCCAACAGATCGCTGGAAACATCAAGCCGCGAAGACATCGACAACTTTCTGCAGCGGGTGAGATCCACACCACTGGCTTCCCGCCCAAGCGGCCGGGGACGGCTGCTGTTCGCCATGGATGCTACGGCCAGTCGGGAACCCTTGTGGGACAGGGCCTGTCACATTCAGGGCCAGATGTTTGAAGAAACCGACACATTGGGTGGTCTGGATGTACAGCTTGTTCATTACCGTGGCTTTATGCAGTTCTCCTCAACACCCTGGATGAGTAACGCTGACGCTTTGCTCAAACACATGACTGCCATCCGTTGTGCCGCAGGACAGACCCAGATTGCCCGCGTTCTCTCACACGCCACAAAACAGGGCCAGCCCGTCAACGCTCTGGTGTTTGTCGGTGATGCCATGGAAGAAGACCCGGATGTTCTGTGCAAACTGGCCGGTGAGCTGGGCATCCTCCGAATCCCAGTGTTCATTTTTCAGGACGGTGACGACCCGATTACTGAGCGAACGTTTCGCAACATTGCTCGGCTGAGTTCCGGTGCCTGGTGCCGGTTCGACGCTAACAGCGCTGCACAGTTGCGCGACCTTCTTTGTGCCGTGGCGGTTTATGCAGCCGGGGGGCAGAAAGCACTTGAGCAATTCGGTCGTAAACGCGGTGGTACTGTACTCAAACTCAGTCACCAGATCAGCAAAAAGAACTGAAAATATGATCCGGCTGGTACTCGCTTTAGGCGCTCTGGTGGGTTTGATGTGGCTGGCATCGTGGCTCGGTAAGGCCACACCAGCCCAACGTAGCAGGGCACTCAAGATGATTTTGCTCTACGGCGTCGCTGGTGTGCTGTTGCTGCTGGTCGTCACCGGCCGAATTCACTGGATGTTTGCAGCAGTCAGTGCGGCACTGCCCTGGCTACAACGGGCATTAATGGCGCGGCGGGTATGGCAGATGTTCAAATCAACACGCGGCCCAGCTTCTGGCCAGGTCTCAAAGGTGGAAACTGCTTTTCTGCGCATGACACTGGATCACGACAGCGGTGATCTGGCAGGTGAAGTTATTGCCGGGGCATTTGCCGGACAGCAGCTCGAACAGATGAGTCTCGAAAATCTACTCGACCTGTTATCCACCTGTCAGGCGCAGGATACCCAGTCTGCTGCTTTGCTCGAAACCTATCTTGATCGCCACCATGGCGAAAACTGGAGAGTGGATGCCGACACTGAGGACACGGCGACAGTGCCACCCAGCGGTCACATGAGCCGGCGGGAAGCTGCGGAAATTCTAGGTGTTCCCGAAGACGCATCGAACAAGGAAATCAAAGCCGCGCATCGCCGTCTAATACAGCGTCTGCACAGCGATCGTGGGGGATCGGATTACCTGGCCACCCTGATCAATCAGGCCCGAGAGACCATGACCAGCTGATCAGACAGCCATCGAGATGTTTTCTCCCCTTCAGTCGTCTTATACTCAGATATCATGTGGACCGTACGGACAAAAAAGGGGGGATTCACGACAAAAATACGGCATACGGCACTGACGAACGTTGGCACACCCCATCCGAGTCAATAGCTACATAACCCGTCCCTATGAGCAACCAACGCAGTCGTAAAACCATCAGCCAGACAACCCTGTCTGGTCCGCTGCAGATTGCGCTTGTGAGCGTGATCCTGATTGGTGGTATGTTGTCCTGGCCAGAACGTCTGAGTTCCACAGAATGGCAACGCAGCGCTGTGTGGGGTGTGGACCGGCACGTCATCAGTGGCGCTATAACGTCATCAGTGCAGAACAATACGTATCCACACGAGATCACCGTTACCAGTCAGGGCCGACGGCTCCCCGCAACAATCCACTACAACACCGATCGCGCACTACGTGATTCGGTCAAGGCGGTTTTTGAACAATATGGACCGGATTACGGGATGTTTGTTGGATTGGATCCCGATACCGGCAAGATTCTGGCACTGGTCAATCATCGCCGAAAGACAAAGCCCACTGCCAATTTCGCTTTACAGGCAACATATCCGTCTGCTTCGGTCTTCAAGCTTGTAACGGCCGGCGCTGCTGTCGATTTGGGGAAAGTTGACGCTAATACTGTCATTCCATTCAACGGTAAAACCACCAGCCTTTACCGCAAAAATGTACTACACCATAAGGACAATCAATGGACCCGGCACCTGCCTCTGAAAATGTCCTTTGCCAAATCTGTTAACAGCGTATTCGGTCGACTGGGTGTACAGCAAGTCGGCGGTAAAGCGCTGCTGGATTTCGCAGAACGACTGGGATTCAATCGGGAGATGAAAAGTGATGTCCAGATAAGTGCCAGCCGCCTCGCGTTAAACCTGGACGATCCCTGGGCTATCGTAGAAACCGCGTCTGGCTGGACCCAAAATACCACGATGAGTCCCATCCATGCCGCAGTCCTGGCTGCAGCGACCGTTAACGGGGGCTTTATTGTCCAGCCGAGTCTGATCGATGCAATTACGGACACCAACGGTATTGTTCTGTATGCTGATGATGAGCCCTATACCCAACAGGTGTTCAGCCCGTCAACTGCCCGGCAACTACAGACTATGATGACTTTAACAGTACGCAAAGGATCGGCAAAAAAGTCTTTTGATAACTTTTTCACCGGCAAGATGTCAAACGTCGAAGTCGGTGGTAAAACCGGCACACTCAACGGGACAGATCCTGCCGGTACTTACGATTGGTTTGTAGGCTATGGCCAGCGCGGTGACCGTAAGCTGGCTTACGCGGTTCTTTGTATCAACAAAGAAAAATGGTATGTAAAATCGGCCTACGTCGCACGTAAAGCGATAGAGCATTATTTCTCAGAACAAGTGCTGTAGCCACTGGCTCAGCAGATCCCCAGCACAAGTAGAGTACAGCATATTGCAGCAGTATCTTGATGTCGTCGAAAACGTGCTCAGCCGCGGTCAACGAAAGACCAATCGAACTGGCGTTGATACTCTTTCAATCTTTAATTTGAATTATCAGATTGACTTACGACAGGGTTTTCCACTACTGACCACCAAAGAGATTTCCTGGAAAAATATCGTTGTTGAGAATCTGTGGTTTCTGTCGGGCAGGACCGATATTGGCCTGCTACGCCGGCATGGTTGTAAGTTTTGGGACCCTTGGGCAGATAAAGACGGCCACGTGCCCAGTGCCTATGGCAACTACTGGCGACACTTCCCAGTACATGATCAGGACAAAGCCTCGTTTAACGATCAAGTGGCCTGGGTTGTAAAAGAGCTCAGGCAAAATCCGGACAGTCGCCGGTTGGTGGTATCCGCCTGGGCACCGGGAAATGCCCAGTTCAGCGGTTTACCCCCCTGCCATGCGCTGTGGGTACTCAATGTTCAGCGCGACGAGGCTGGCGAACCCCTGTTGTGCCTACACTTAACCCAGCGCAGTTGTGACGTTGCGCTAGGGCTACCCTATAACATCGCCGGTTACGCTTTCCTGCTCGAGTTGTTTGGGCAGTTCGCCGGTATACCGGTGGGTTACTTTGGCCACACCCTGATCGATGCGCACATCTATACCGCCAAGCCTGATGGCAGTATGGCAGAGTACGACCATGTACCTGGTTTACGAGATCAGCTGCTGCGAAAGCCGAAACCATTGCCACAACTAACCATAAACAGTGCTGTTCGATCGCTCAACGACGTGGAAGACCTGCTCAGTGCCACGACGGACGAGTTACTCAGCACTTTTTCTCTGGCCGGATACGAACCCGAGCAGGCGATTACTTTCAAGGTAGCCGTGTAGTTGTACGATGACAACAGCAGCCGCACTGATTGCCAGGAATTTTCTACCGGCCCAAGTTAGGGACTGACATTGCGCGCAGCAATTGTGGCAATTACTCAAGACCGTGTCATCGGGGCAGATGGAAAACTACCCTGGCATTATTCGGCCGACCTAAAACGTTTTAAACAGCTGACTCTGGGCACCACCATCATTATGGGCCGCGGCACGTGGGAATCGATGGGTGCAAAACCACTGGCCGGGCGACGCAACATTGTAATCACCCGCTCGCTGCTGGATGGTGTCCAGTGCTATACAACGATCCCAGCCGCCCTGGCCAGCTGTACTGGCGACGTCTGGTTTATCGGCGGTGGACAGCTCTATGCAGCAGCCCTTGAATTCTGTGATTTCATCGATGTCACGCAGGTGCCTGACAAGATCTCAGGTGGAAATACCGTGTTTTTCCCAGAACTGGACCCCGGTGTTTGGCAGGCAGAACCGATGACGCCACTCGCAGCGGATCCCAGGTTGAGCCACGGCCGTTATTACCGACGATCGACAACGACCCGAAGTGCCGAAAGACAACATTCAACCCAGTGTCCCTGACTTGAGTGTTTAGCGGATATGGACGTGTCTTTCATTTTTGATGATCTGAACGACGCTCAGCGCCAGGCAGTATCCAAAGATCCCTGTCCGATGCTTGTTCTTGCCGGTGCCGGGAGCGGCAAGACCCGCGTTCTGACCCACAGAATCGCCTGGCTTGCGACAGCACTTGAAGTGTCGCCACTGTCTATCCTTGCTGTTACGTTCACCAACAAAGCCGCTCAGGAAATGCGCCACCGGGTAGAACGCATGATCGGTTCTCCTATGCGCAATATGTGGCTCGGCACGTTTCATGGCCTGTCACACCGTTTGCTACGCACTCACTATGCCGATGCAGGTCTTTCTGACTCTTTCGAGATTCTTGATGCCCAGGACCAACACCGTCTGGTGCGGCGGTCACTTAGAGAATTGAATCTTGATGAGGGATTCTGGCCACCAAGACAGGGACAGTGGTTTATTAACAGCAACAAGGAGGAGGGCCGGCGGCCTCCGCAACTTGAAGGGTCATCAGATAACCAGTATCAGACTCTGACCCAGATTTACGCCCATTACGAATCACTGTGTCAGCGCTTTGGACTGGTTGACTTTGCAGAACTTCTGCTACGGAGCCTGGAGCTGTTTCAGAACAACGGACCAATTCGCGACGCTTACCGGGAACGATTTCAGCACATCCTGGTCGATGAGTTTCAAGATACCAATACCATACAGTACCGTTGGCTGAAACTGTTGGCACAACCACGCAACAGCATCACTGCTGTGGGCGACGACGATCAGTCGATCTACGGCTGGCGGGGCGCCCGAATTGAGAACATGAGCTTGTTTCAGAAAGACTTTCCCGATACGCAGATCCTGCGGCTGGAACAGAACTATAGATCTACTGGAACAATTCTCGCGGCCGCAAACAGTGTAATCGACCACAACGTCGGCCGAATGGGTAAAAAACTTTGGACTGAAGATCAGGCCGGTGCACCGATTAGGCTTTACGCTGCATTTAACGAAATCGATGAAGCCCGATTCGTCTTGGAACACCTTCGCGAGTGGGTGCACGAAGGCAATCGCCGTGATTCTATCGCCATCCTCTATCGCTCGAATGCACAGTCCCGTGTTTTTGAGGAACTCCTGCTCAGTGAAGGCATTCCTTACCGAGTCTATGGTGGACTCCGATTTTTCGAACGAGCCGAAATCAAAGATGCTCTGGCATACCTGCGCCTGATCTCAAATCGCCATTCTGATCCGTCTTTTGAACGGGTCGTCAATGTCCCGACTCGCGGCATCGGTGCACGAACAGCCACCGCAATCCGTGAACATGCCAGGGCGTCTGACACCTCCATGTGGACCGCTGCGGTTGAATTGGCAAGCAAAACTCAAATACCCACAAGAGCCCGGACCTCGCTGAAATGTTTTGTCGATCTCATCGAAGTGCAGCACGTCATTTCAATTACGCCCCGGCCGATGACCAACATCCGGATCCACTATCGGAATTTCTCGCACACGCTGCGCTGGAGGCCGGTGAAGGACAGGCAGAAGAGTGGGAAGACTGCGTACAGTTGATGAGCCTTCATTCAGCCAAAGGACTTGAGTTCCCGCTTGTATTTCTGTGTGGGCTGGAAGAGGGCCTCTTTCCGCATCAGCGTTCGATCGATGAACCGGGTCGACTCGAGGAGGAGAGGCGTCTGTGTTACGTCGGTATGACCCGGGCCATGGTGCAACTTTTTCTGACCTGGGCTGAGGTCCGGCGGCTGCATGGCCGGGAAAACTATACCCGTCCGTCTCGTTTCCTAAGCGAAATCTCGGCGGAACTGGTTGATGAAGTCCGCTCGTCCACCGTATTGCCCCCGGCTACCTCAACACCTGCCGAAGTTCTGAACACCGGGGCTCAGACAAGCAGCCCGGGTATCAACCTCGGTGCTCGCGTACATCATGCCAAGTTCGGTCAGGGTACTGTCCTTAGTGTAGAGGGGCAGGGTGAGCATGCCCGAGTTCAGGTTCGATTCGAAACTGCTGGCAGCAAATGGCTGGTGTTGGCCTACGCCAACTTGGATCCCGCCTGATCGATGTCGGTGGGGATGTGTTCGCTGCTGCCACTCAGTTCAGGCGCAAGGAAACTACGAGACCGGCAAATACACAGGCACCGAACCAGGTATTGTTGATAAACGCCTTCAGACACATGTCCCGATCGCGTCCGCGACACAATCGGTATTGATAACCAGCCGTTACCGCGGCACCCACCAGGCCCAGATAGTACCAAGCGCTCAGATTCAGCCTCCAGCCGATGATGCCAAGTACCGCCAGTGCGAGAGCCTGCAACACCGCGTTGGCCAATAGATCATATCGACCGAAAAGAATGGCGGTAGATTTAACTCCGATTTTAAGGTCGTCGGGCCGATCAGCCATCGCATACATGGTATCGTAAGCGACCGTCCACAAAAGATTAGCGCATAGGATCCACCAGGCCAGTGCCGGTACACGACCGGTTTGTGCAGCAAATGCCATCGGAATCCCCCAGGAAAAAGCAATCCCTAAAAACAGTTGTGGTAGGTGTGTGAAGCGTTTAAATAGTGGGTAACTGATCGCAATCGCTGCACCAATAAAGCCCAGTACAATGGCTTGTCGGTTCAGGGTTAACAACAACCCCAGAGCAACCATCATAAGGGCTGCAAACAGGATCAGCGCCTCGCGCGTAGAAACGTCGCCCGTTGCCAAAGGGCGGTTTCGAGTTCTTTGGACGTGCGGATCAAATGCGCGATCAAAGTAATCATTTATCACACATCCCGCTGCACGCATCACAATTACACCAGTAACAAACACTACGACGATCTGCACTTGTGGTTGACCACCACCAGCAATCCAGACAGCCCAAAGTGTGGGCCACATCAGCAACAACCAGCCGATCGGTCTATCGAGCCTTGCCAGGCGCACATAAAGAAACAGGCGATCACGCACTGTAAAATCCATCTTCAGTTCTGAGCCACCGACGGATTAACCGATCGATCAACTTCGTCTCACCGTTGTCAAGCAGTTGGGCTGCAACATCCCGGACACTTTCTAGTAGCATGTGATCGCGGGTCAAATCAGCAATGCGAAATTGAGGCAGGCCACTTTGACGCGTGCCTAGTAATTCGCCCGGACCACGCAGTTCGAGGTCCTTCTGCGCGATCTCGAATCCATCATTGGTCTCGCGCATCGTCGACAACCGCGCTTTTGCCCGATCTCCAAGTGGGGCCTGATACATCAAGACGCAGGCCGACTTTCGATCTCCACGGCCCACTCGACCCCGTAACTGATGCAACTGGGCCAATCCCAGTCTTTCGGCATTTTCGATCACCATCAGGCTGGCCTCAGGCACATCGACACCGACCTCAATAACCGTTGTTGCAACCAAAAGGTCGACCTGGCCACTCCTGAACCCGTTCATAACGACATCTTTTTCTGCGGGGGTGTTGCGACCATGTAACAGTTCGATCTTCAGTTCAGGCAGATCCTGACGTAAAGACTCTGCACGCTGCGTCACCGCTTCTAGGTCCAACAGCTCTGATTCATCGATTAAAGGACAGACCCAGTAAGCTCGCATACCCCGGGCGCAGGATTCCCGGATACGTTCCTGTACTGCCTGACGCCTGGAATTGGGTATCACAACTGTCTCTACCGGTTGTCGACCAGGCGGCATCTCATCGATGACCGAAACATCCATGTCTGCATACATCACCATAGCCAAAGAACGCGGTATCGGTGTGGCTGTCATCACCAGTTGGTGCGGTGCACGATTATCTGAGCGCCCTTTATCCCGCAGTGCCAGTCGCTGCTCGACACCGAAGCGGTGTTGTTCATCTACGACCACCAGTCCCAGGTTGTGATAGTGAACATCGTCCTGAAACAACGCATGGGTACCAATACCGACCTGAACTTCACCACTGGCTAAGCGCTGACAGGCTTGTCGACGAGTCGCTGCTGCTGCCCGACTGGTTAGCCAAACCGCATCTATCCCCAGTTCCTTCAGCCAGATCTCAAAACTATCGAAATGCTGTCTGGCCAACAGTTCAGTCGGTGCCATAACTACTGCTTGGCAGCCGGCTTCTACAGCGGCGAGTACTGCGGCGGCAGCCACCACAGTTTTTCCGGATCCTACATCCCCTTGTACCAGTCGCATCGTAGGAACAGTACCGCCCAGATCGCTGAACACCTCCTCAACAACTCGAACCTGTGCGCTGGTCAGCGGAAAATGCAATTGCTCACAGAGTTGTGGCCAAAGCCTGGTAGACGGCGGCATCAGGGGGGCACACAGCCGATCGCGGTGGGATCGCCGCTGTCGTATCGCAATATGATGCGAGAGCATCTCCTCAAATGCCAGCCTTTGCCGGGCAGGATGAGATCCCTGCATCAGCAAAAGAGGATCGGTCCCTACAGGTGGACAATGCAGTAGGGTGAGGGCATCGGCCAGCGATATCTCCATACCGGGAACGTCAACGCCCTTAGGTAATAACTCTTCAATCTCCGTGGCACAACGAGGCAGCGCTTGCCCGATCATATCCCGCCATTTACGCTGGCCGACGCCATCGGTAGTCGGATACACGGCTGTCAATGTCTGCTCTGTAGTTGCCTCCGACTCACTGTGCAGTAAACGGTATTCAGGATGAACCATCTCCAGACCAGTTGGACCTTGGCGAACTTCACCGAAACATTGGATCAAGCCCCCTCGTACCAGCGCGCGCTGTTGGGTTGCTGTGAATCGGAACTGTCGCATTGTGATTGTGCCGGTATTGTCTGAAATAACCGACACCAGGCTACGACGACGTCCCATGCGCACGCCGGAAAGCTCGATCACACCGGTTACAAGTACATCGCTACCGGCTGTCAGTCCACCCATGGGTGAAAATCGTGTGCGGTCCTGATAGCGAAGTGGCAAATGAAACAGGACGTCCTGGACCGTGCGGATTCCCAACCGGGCTAGCCGGGATTCGATTTGGGGGCCAACACCTTTAAGCGTGGTGATTGCCAGAGACGCTGCGGCTGGTTTGAGCAAATGTTGGTTAGCCACGGGGTCGGTTAACCGGCAGCATGAGACAGGCCTCGCTTTCCACCAATCAAACGGCTATTCGCACTGTCCTATGCAGGCAGAAAAACAATCGCCTCAACTTCGACTGGAACACCCTTGGGAAGAGCAGCCACACCGATAGCGGCTCGGGCAGGATAGGGTTCATCAAAATACTCAGCCATTACTTGGTTGACCGTCGGAAAGTCAGTCAGGTCGGTCAAGAAAACTGTCAACTTCACAGCATCGGCAAGGCTCGCACCGGCAGCATCAGCAACTGCCGACAGGTTATCGAACACACGTCGAATCTGTGTTTCCATGTCACCTCCGACCACCTCCATAGTTTCCGGGTCCAAGGGTATTTGCCCGGATATATAAAGCGTATTACCGGCAACCACCGCTTGCGAATAAGCACCGATCGCATCCGGCGCCTGCGAAGTGCTGATAGCCTGTCTACTGGTCATCGTGTTTTGTCCCTCATTCAGTTGACTGCACCTGAAGCATTATCCTCTTGCTCGGAATACGCGAATTACTGACCGTCGTGCTCTTAGCCGACGAATAATCTGGGCAAGGTGTTGGCGATTTGAAACTTCTATCGTAAAACGAATTGTCGAATTACGATTATCCCGCGCATTGACTGCAACACTGTTGATATTGGATCCTTCTTCGGCGACCAGTGCAGCCAGCTGGGCAAGTACACCCCGGCGGTTGAGCACTTCCAGCCGTATGTCCGCCGCAAATTCCCCCTTAACTTCATCTGACCACTGTACGCTGATCCAGTTCTCGACGCTTTTCGCCTGTTTAGCAGCATTAGGGCAGGTTGTGGTGTGAATAACAATGCCACGACCAACGGAAAACAGGCCCGTTATCTTGTCGCCGGGAATGGGCCGGCAACATCGACCATAAGACACACTCATCCCCTCAACACCCTTGATCGGGAGAGGCCCACTTTTAGTTTTCTTCAAAGGGGCACCGCTGTCGGGCAACAATTGGCGCGCGACCATCATGGGTAGGCGTCTACCCAATCCGATATCCGCTAGCAGCTCATTCCAGTCTTCTCGATCGAGCTGTTTGAGCAATCCAATCTTCTGGCTGGTCTTTAACCGAGTCGTCAGCCCCACAGATGTCAGTGCCTGGTCAAGCAACTGACGACCGAGTTTTACAGCATCTCCTTCCTGCTGGGACTTAAGGTAATTCCGTATTGATGCTCGGGCTTTGCCGGTGACAACATAATGAAGCCACAGCGGTGTTGGGCATGCCGACCGTGCTGTGAGTACTTCGATGTGATCCCCATTGCTGAGCACATGATGCAGCGGTATGGCTTCATTACCGATCTTGGCACCAATGCAGTGATTACCGATGTCCGAGTGAACTGCGTAGGCAAAATCCAGCGCGCTGGCGCCTTTAGGGAGCTTCTTTATATCGCCTTTAGGTGTAAACACATAGATCTCATCGGGGAAAAGGTCGGTTTTTAGGTGCTCGAGAAATTCCGAGGGATTGCCCGACTCTTGCTGTGTTTCTATCAGATCGACTAACCAGCTATGGGCCACTATCTGCGGTGGCGCTTCACCGCCATGAGACTTGTAACGCCAGTGTGAGGCTACGCCCGACTCTGCAACCCGGTGCATGTCGGTGGTTCGAATCTGTACTTCGATACTTTGGCCAAATGTGCCAAACAACTGTGTGTGCAGTGATTGATAGCCGTTGGCTTTGGGGATCGCGATGTAGTCCTTGAACATACCGGGTACCGGTTTGTACAAGTTGTGAATAATGCCCAGCACCCGATAACATTCGTCCACTGTATTCACGATAATGCGAATCGCAAAGATGTCGCCCATTTCGGCCATCGGTACCCGGCGATCCTGCATTTTTCGGTAGACGCTGTAGATGTTTTTCTCACGACCGACTACGGTCGCTTTTATCCCGATCTCCTCAAGTTCTTCAGTAATCTTCAAACGTGAACGGTCAACAACCCGCTTGCGATTGCCCCGGCGTTTGCTGATCTCTTTGCGAATCGCGGAGTAACGCTTGGGATAGAGGAACTGGAAACTTAAGTCTTCCAGTTCCTGGGTCCAGGTATACATGCCCAGTCGGTTGGCGATAGGTGCATATATATCGAATGTTTGTTGGGCGATTCGCTTACGCTGATCTGAACGCAAAGAATCCAGGGTGCGCATATTATGGATTCGATCAGCCAGCTTAATCAGGATCACCCGGATGTCCTTCGCCATTGCCAGGAGCATCTTACGGAAGTTCTCCGCTTCGGCATGTTCCTTAGATTCAAACTCGATCTGGTCGATCTTGCTGACACCATCAACCAATAACGCGACATCTTCACCAAACGATTCCGCCAGCTGCTCGCGTAAAGTGGGGGTGTCTTCTATAACATCGTGAAGGATGGCGGCAGAGATGCTGGGGCTGTCTAGCCGCATGTCCGCAAGAATCAACGCAACAGACAGGGGATGGGATATAAAGGCCTCGCCGCTGCGGCGGTGCTGACCATGGTGGGCATCCGCACCGAACAGATAAGCCTTATAGACGGCTTTTACTTCTTTGGGATCTAGATACTCCTCAAGAACCTCGATCAGATCACTGATGACCACCTTGCCTGTTGATGCAGGTGGTCGTCCTACTTTACTGGACTGAGGTTCTTTCCTCCTCGTTGTTACTGCTGTCGTCGGCATTGCTGTCACCTGTATCGTTGTCTGCCGCAACGGACTCGTTCGCTGCGGAATCTTCTTTCAGACTCAGATCTTTTGTCTCCGTCTCAGCTTCTGTTTGAATCTCTTCGCTTTCACCGAACAGTTCTTTCTCGAGATCGATTTCTTCTTCTTCGAGAATATTCGAGGTTACCAGCCCTTCTGCAATCTCGCGCAGTGCAATGACTGTTGGCTTATCACGGTCTTCCGGTACCAAGGGGTCCGCACCAAATGCCAGTTGCCGGGTACGTTTTGCGGCAACCAGCACCAGTTGAAATCGGTTCTCGACATTTTCGAGGCAATCCTCGACGGTAATTCTGGCCATTTTGTTTCTCCGGCAAACTAGGGGATGCAGTCCGTTTCCGTCTGGAACTGCGAACAAGTACGCGGCTGACCAGGTCTGCCTTCGATCCGGTCGAGGAGGCTGCGCTAACTGTCTGGGGTATCTGAAGTTTTGAGTTTAACGTTTTCTGCGGAATTCACAAGGGCAGCCAGGTCTAATCCAGCTGCTGACGTCGGTGGCTGCTGATGGAGCACGAGTTGTTTGAGTTCGGTCACGGTATCATCAAACCTGTCGTTGATCACGATATGATCGTATTCAATGTAATGCCCCATCTCAGTGATTGCTCGTTGCATGCGATAGTCGATTTGATCTCGGTTATCGCGTCCACGCCGGGCGAGACGTTCTTGCAGCGCTTCAATGGAAGGTGGCAGGATAAAGATGCTGACCGCATCGGAATTTGACGCTCGAACTTTTCGGGCCCCCTGCCAATCTATATCCAGAATCACTGTCTGCTGTGCTGCCAGAGCTCTGTCCACACTACCCCTGGATGTCCCATAGTAATGGTCAAACACCCTCGCGTACTCAAGAAATTCCCCGCGTTCGATCATTTTTTCGAAAACAACTGGACTGACAAAGAAATAATCAACCCCGTCTACTTCTCCTCGACGCGGACTACGAGTCGTGTGGGATATGGATACCACGACATGTGGGCAGTCATTCGCAATGGCCTGGGCCAGGCTCGTCTTACCACCCCCGGAAGGCGCTGAAAATATCAACAGCTGCGGGATCTTCTGCCGGCCAGTCACACACTGCACCTACTCAATGTTCTGGATCTGCTCGCGCATCTGCTCGATCAGCACTTTAAGGTCAACCGCGGCAGTTGTGGTTTCGGGATGATTTGATTTTGAGCCCAGGGTATTGGCTTCTCGGTTGAGTTCCTGCATCAAAAAATCGAGTCTTCGACCCACGGGACCCGATCCATTGAGAATATTTGCAACCTCGGTCAGGTGAAGTTGTAGCCGATCGATCTCCTCAGTTATGTCGGATTTAGCCAGTAACAGTACCAGCTCCTGTTCGAATCGTCCGGGCTCCAACTGTTCAGCAAATTCACTGACACGTTCGTTGAGACGCTGACGGGCGTACTGCTCCAGTTCGGGCCCGCGGCTTTGCACACCAATAACGATATCCCGAGCAGCCGCAAGTTTCGCGTTGATCACCACAGCCAGCTGTCGACCCTCACGCTGCCGCTGACTGACCAGTGCGGACAAGGCATCCGCTAAAGCAGCTTTAGCAGTTACGCTCAGCTGGTCTGCACGGTTCTCGACCAGGCCATCAGCTGGTTTATTGTGTCTAGGTTGAGCTCGGGGCTATTGGCTGAAGATTCAGCGGACTGGTATCTGAGTACAGCGTCTATCCGGCCCCGGTTCAATGACGCCTTAATAGTCTCACGGAATATCATTTCCGCGCTACGAAGTTCCTCAGGCAGCCTCATGGAGATTTCCAGATACCGATGATTTACGCTACGAATTTCCCACAGCAGCCGGCTTTGCTCTAACTGTGATTCGTGCTGAACAAACGCTGTCATACTGCTAATCAAATACAGATCTCCAATACATCAGGTTAAAGGGGTCGGGGTATCATCGCCCCCATGTACACCACCGCACTATAGTGTAGTTGAAGCCGGCTAAGGCTTTCGCTCCGGCCAACAGGCGGGGGGACAGCAAAAATGGTCGCTTGTTATTTACCTGAAACCCCCGGAGTGTTATGGTCAACATTTCTTTGGTCATACCAAAATACCAGGAAATTTATGAATACTCCACGCGTTTCAGACATCGTGGTCGAAAAGATTGAGCGGTCGATCGGCATGCTTGTCTCACGCCGCGGTGGGGGCACCACCGTGACGAAATCCCTGAATCCCGCACTTGAAGATCCATTGCTGGAACTTATCAGTAATTCACCGGACTCTCATGCAGACGTGCTTGAACTACGGCACGCGATCGAATCATTGTCTGCCTATTACGCAGCCAGCCGTAGAACCGAGTCGGATATCGAACAGATTCGAAGCTGTTACAAACGACTGATTATTTCTCACAGCCACCAGGATGCTGCGCTAGAAGCCAAAGCCGATGCAAACTTTCATCTCGCCATTGCGGAAGCATCACACAATGTTGTTCTGGTACATGTGATGCGCAGTCTATTTTCGCTGCTGCGGAAAAGCATCCGCTACAACCTGGAGAATCTCTACACACAGTCGGGGCGCTTTGACCACGTGCGAGACCAGCACTATCACTTGATGACCGCGATCATAAATGGTGATCCTGATCATGCGCGCTCTGCATCAGATCGGCATATCGACTACGTAGAGCGGGTATTGGTTGATATTGATTCACAGCGGCAACGAGAAGCACGAGCTAGCCGACGAGCATTAGGGGCAACAACAGCCTAAATCGGCGCGAGACATCCACCATCCCGCTCGACCGCGACACTGACCACTGGATCACCGACTTGTTACGTCTTTTAATACTTTTTTTCCTGACAATCGGCTTGTGGATCGCGTTGTCGGGACACTTCGATCCGTTTCTGCTCAGTCTCGGGTTGCTCTCTGCGGCAACCGTAACCTTGGTCAGCCATCGCATGGGTGTTATCGATGCAGAAGGGCAGCCTTTGGGGCTGATACCCGGGCTAGTTCGCTATGCACCCTGGCTAGCTAAAGAAATCGTTCGCGCCTGTATTGATGTCGCATGGCGAATCACACGACCCAGTCTTTCGATTCAACCAACCATAATCCGAGTGCCCGCAAATCAGCAGACGGTAGCGGGTCGCGTCAGTTTTGCTAACTCAATCACCCTGACACCCGGCACTATCTCCCTCGATGTGCTCGAGAAAGAGATTGAAGTACATGCGCTGACTGCAGAATCCGCGGCAGACCTTCAAAGTGGAAAAATGGGAAAGCGTGTCGAGCATCTGGAAAGTGGCTAATGCTGCTACTGGTGACCATAGCTTTGCTGGCAGCAATGGGGCTGGCGCTAATTCGAGCCATCAAGGGTCCGACTGTTTACGACCGCATTCTTGCTTCAAATACTTTCAGCACAAAAACTGTCCTGATGATATCTGTGCTGGGATTCTTGACCGGAGAATCCGAGGTTTATCTTGATATCGCCCTGATGTACGCACTGGTAGGCTTTATCGTCACTGTTGCTGTACTCAAGGTTTCTGAGTTCGGTGACCTCGGCCAACCCCGACCGGATTCAGGAGAAAATAGGCAATGAGCCAGGCTCTCAATATGTTGAGCGGACTGCTGCTTTTCCTCGGCGCACTGTTTATTCTGGTGGGCAGCATCGGTCTGCTGCGTATGCCGGATGTTTTTACCCGCATGCATGCCGCAGGTGTCACCGACACAATTGGAGCCGCAGCTATCATCCTGGGCCTTATGTTGGTGGCTGGATGGACGATTGTTCTGATCAAGCTCTTGATTGTTTTGCTTTTCCTTATGTTGCTGAATCCGACCGCCTGCCACGCACTGGCTCGTGCCACAGTCCATGGTATTCGAAGTCCGTGGCAGGGAGAGTCAGAAAAACAACAGTGATCGAACTAATCAACATTGTATTACTGGGGCTGCTGGTTATTACCGCTATAGCGGCGATTCGCCTGCACGATCTTTTCGCCGTGACGATTATGTTCGGGATCTACAGTCTCCTGGCTGCCGCGGTGTTTGTAGTATTAGACGCGGTCGATGTTGCATTTACTGAAGCCGCCGTGGGCGTTGGTATTTCCACCATACTTATGCTGGCAACTATCGGTCTTGTCGGCCGGCAGGAAAAACCACCCACGCATCGGCCACTGCTGCCGTTAGTTGTGGTCATTGTGACCGGTGCAGCTCTAGTTTATGGCACGTTTGACATGCCACCCTTTGCTGCCCCGGATGCACCCGTACAACAACATGTTGCGCCCCGCTATCTTGAACAATCTCCCCACGAGGTTGGAATACCTAATGTGGTGACAGCAGTACTCGCCAGTTATCGTGGCTACGATACATTAGGTGAGTTAACCGTGATCTTTACTGCTGGCGTTGGAGTAATGGCGCTACTGGGTTTTCGACGCCGTCAAAGTCGTGTGACTGACTCCCGGAAAGAAGAACCGTGAGAGACAACCCCGTACTTCGGGTGGTTACCAAGATCACCATCCCAATCATTCTGCTATTTTCGTTGTACGTGCAGTTTCACGGTGACTATGGGCCCGGGGGTGGGTTCCAGGCTGGCGTTATTTTCGCCGCAGCTTTTATTTTGTACGGCCTAGTCTTTGGTACCCCAGCTGTCCGACGTGTGGTTTCACCTGGGATTCTGAGGCTACTGATGGCATTAGGCCTATTGTTGTTCGCCGGCGTCGGTACCCTCACCATGCTGCTCGGCGGCGACTATCTCGACTACAACACACTGGGCCAAGACCCGTTACATGGTCAGCATCTGGGAATATTTCTGGTCGAACTCGGTGTCGGTATCACAGTAGCGGCTGTCATGATCACAGTTTTTCTGGCCTTTGCCGGACGTAGGAACTAAACGTGGAAGTTCTCGCGCTCTACAACTACTGGGTCGTCATATTTCTGATGATGACGGGGTTTTATGTGGTTATTGCAAGCGGAAACCTGGTCAAAAAGATCATCGGTATCAACTTGTTTCAAGCGTCGGTATTCATTCTCTATATCAGCATAGGTAAAGTCAGCGGTGGTGCTGCACCCATTTTGCGTGAGGCTGTGCAAGCCTACTCCAACCCACTGCCCCATGTGCTGATTCTGACCGCGATCGTGGTCGGGGTAGCCACTACGGCGCTGGGACTGGCCCTGGTTGTTCGCATAAAAGAGGCCTATGGCACAGCTGAGGAAGATGACATCCATCGCCAGGACGAATCTCTGTGACGCTGGCCCAACTTCCTGCGCTGCAAGTCATATTACCGCTGATCGCAGCGCCGCTGTGTCTACTGCTCCGCAGCGGCCGTCTGGCCTGGTTGCTAAGCATATTGGTTAGCACAACCGCCCTGTTAATTGCTGTACTGCTGCTCAGACTCGTTCTTGAAAACGGTACGGTCATCTATGCCTATGGTGGCTGGGCCGCACCGTGGGGAATTGAATATCGCGTGGATATTGCTAACGCGTTTGTGTTGGCGATCGTTACTGGTATCAGCACCGTCGTTTTACTGTTTTCACGGGTAGGTGCTGCCTGGGAAATCAAGCCTTCCGGACAAAATCTTTTTTACACAAGTTATCTCCTATGCCTGACTGGTCTGCTGGGAATGACCGTGACCGGTGACGCTTTCAATCTGTTCGTTTTTCTGGAAATTTCATCATTGTCTAGTTATGTCCTGATTGCGATGGGGCCAGATCGGAGAGGACTAACCGCCGCTTACCAGTACCTCATCATGGGCACGATTGGTGCAACCTTCATTCTGATTGCGGTTGGCCTGCTCTACATGGTTACGGGTACCTTGAATATGGCCGATCTGGCCAATCTGCTTCCCGCCCTAGGACAGAGCCGTACCGTGCGAGTCGCATTTGCTTTTCTGACGGTCGGCATAGGGCTTAAGCTGGCGATGTTTCCGCTCCACCTGTGGTTACCGAACGCATACGCATACGCACCACACGTCGTTAGTGCTTTCCTCGCTGCTACCGCAACCAAAGTCGCGGTCTATGTTCTCGTGCGATTCATTTATGACGTTTTTGGATCAAGTTTTGCCTTCGACAGTATGCCGTTGCAGTTCATACTGGTAGTACTGGGTGCTGCCGCTGTATTGTCCGGGTCCACGATTGCAATATTTCAGCACAATATTAAACGTATGCTGGGGTATTCCAGCGTGGCACAGATCGGCTACATGATTCTGGGTCTCAGTCTCGCATCCGTTAGCGGCCTCACAGCAACGCTGGTGCATCTGTTAAACCACTCGTTGATGAAGGGTGGTCTGTTTCTAGCACTGGCCTGTATGGCCTTTCAGCTCGGCGGGACACGTCTGGTTGACCTTGCCGGTGCCGGGCAGCGTATGCCCTGGACCTCGGCTGCATTTGTAGTCGGCGGACTCAGTCTTATAGGTGTGCCCCTAACTGCCGGCTTCATCAGCAAATGGCTGCTGGTTGTCGCTGTGCTGGAGGCGGGTTGGTGGCCACTGTTAATCGTCATCGCCGTAGGTTCATTGCTGGCCGTCGTCTATATCTGGCGAGTCATTGAGATGATCTACTTTAGATCAACCACAAACCCAGACGAGCATTCCGAAGAAACACACTGGTCATTGCTCGCACCGGTTTGGCTACTGATTGTCGCCAACGTCTACTTTGGTCTTCAGACCCAATGGTCTGTTGGCGTAGCTCAGCTTGCCGCACAAATGTTGTTTGGAGGTCCCGGTTGAATACTCTCACGCTGGCCGTGATATTACCTTTTACGGGTGCGGTGGCAGTGTTAATAACCGGGTCACGCCCCAATCTGCGTGAATGTGTAAGTCTCGGTACCGGTATAACTCTGGCGGGATTGGTCGCTAGCCTACTGCCTGCCGTGCTTGCCGGCCAACGGCCTGACATCGTGCTCGCTGAACCCATCCCCGGTATACCCATTGCGCTTGAAGTGGAACCGCTTGGACTCTTCTTTGCATTGATTGCCAGTGTGCTCTGGATCGTCACTACCCTCTACTCGATTGGATACATGCGCGGTCATGGTGAAACCAATCAGACGCGTTTCTATGCGTTTTTTGCCGTGGCCATCGGCAGCACTATCGGCATCGCTTTCTCACAGAACCTTTTTACACTATTCATCTTCTATGAGTTGCTGACGTTATCGACCTACCCACTTGTCACCCATTCCGGCACGCTCGACGCGAAGCGAGGCGGCAGAGTCTATCTGGGCATTCTCCTGTCAACTTCAATCGTTTTCTTTCTGCTGGCAATTGTCTGGACCTGGACCATCGCTGGCACGACCGATTTTCGTGTTGGCGGCATCCTGGCCGGTAAAGCATCCCCATTTGTCACCGGACTGTTATACGCCCTGTTTGCTTTCGGCATAGGAAAAGCGGCGCTGATGCCATTTCACCGCTGGCTGCCGGCAGCCATGGTGGCACCTACACCTGTCAGCGCGTTATTACATGCGGTCGCGGTGGTCAAAGCAGGTGTTTTCTGTATTCTCAAAGTCACCCTATATGTGTTCGGACTGGACCTCGTCACCACAAGCTGGGGATCGGGCTGGCTGCTGTGGATCGCAGCCGCCACCATTATCATTGCCTCACTCGTCGCTTTACAACAGAACAATCTCAAGCGTCGTCTGGCTTACTCGACCATCAGCCAGTTATCCTACGTTATCCTGGGTGCATTCCTCGCCAACGCCAGTAGCATCATCGGCGGAACTACACATATCGCGATGCACGCGTTCGGCAAGATCACATTGTTTTTCTGTGCTGGCGCTATCCTGGTCGCTACCCACAAATCAGAGATCAGCGAGATGGATGGCCTGGGCCGACGTATGCCATTCACCATGGGCGCATTTTTGATCGCCAGCATCAGTATTGCCGGACTGCCGCCACTTGGTGGCGTCTGGAGCAAATGGTACCTGGCACTTGGCTCACTGGACGCGGGTTATACAGTACTGGTCGGGGTCCTGATGTTGAGCACACTCTTGAACATCGCCTATTTACTACCGATTCCCATCCGCGCGTTCTTCGCTGGTGATAGAAACACTCCCAGGACCACTACCGAAGCACCTGTACCTTGCCTCATTGCAATTGGCGTAACGACGGCGATGTGTGTGGTGCTGTTCTTCTATCCGGATCCGATCTTGCAGTTGGTCAGCCTACTTGTCCGCTGAGATCGACTTCACATGCTGAAACCGGACAACAGAACATGATTTTCCGTCTACTTCTTGCGCTTTGCATTTTACTCGTGATCCTTGAGCTGGTTATGCATCGACATTCGACTTTCCCGTGGGAGGGGTGGCTCGGATTTTACGCAGTTTGGGGCTTCGTCTCGTTATTCGGAGTCGTCATCATCGGCAAACAACTTCGCCGATTTATAAAACGGCGTGAGGACTACTACGATGAGTAGTTTGCCACCGGGCGTAATCCTAATTCTGGGTGGCCTAGTCCTAACCTTATTACCCCGGTCAGCTCAAGCGATGGGTGCACTACTACTTCCGGTACTCGGTTTGTTGCAGCTGTTTTTTCTATCCGACGGGATGTCTGTAGGTATCGAAATAGCCGGCTATAACCTGCTCCCGGTGCGGGTAGACAGGTTGAGCCTGATATTTGGCTACATATTTCATATCGCTGCTTTTCTCGCTGCGCTTTTTGCGTTGCATGTGCGCGACACGACCCAACACGTGGCCGCGATGATGTATGTCGGGAGCGCTATAGGTGCCGTGTTTGCTGGGGACCTAATCACCTTATTTCTGTACTGGGAAATCACAGCGCTGACGTCGGTTTTCCTGATCTGGGCTAACCGCAGCGAACGCGCCTATCGGGCGGGGTTGCGGTATCTGGTAATCCAAATCGGTTCTGGGGTGTTGCTGCTCTCTGGCATCCTGTTTTACTTCCATGAGTCGGGCTCGCTGTTATTCACCCAACTGATTGGCCCAGGTGAAAGTCTTGTCACAGCCGGCCCGGGTGTATGGCTGATTTTTCTCGCGTTCGGGATCAAGTGCGCCTTTCCACTGCTGCACAACTGGCTACAGGACGCTTACCCGCAAGCCACGATAACCGGCACGGTATTTCTGAGTGCGTTTACTACCAAGCTCGCGGTCTACGCCCTGGCCAGGGGATTCCCGGGCACAGAAGCGCTTATCTGGATTGGTGTCGTCATGACTCTATTCCCGATTTTCTTTGCAGTGATCGAAAATGATCTGCGCAAAGTATTGTGCTACAGCCTTAACAACCAGCTGGGCTTCATGGTCGTTGGAATTGGGATCGGCACCGAACTGGCCCTCAACGGTGCTGTCGCCCATGCTTTCGTCCATATCCTTTACAAGGCACTCCTGTTCATGTCCATGGGTGCTGTGCTTTACCGCACCGGAACAATCCGCGCGACTGACCTCGGTGGACTCTACCGATCAATGCCCTGGACAGCAGCATTCTGCATCGTCGGTGCGATGTCGATTTCTGCATTTCCGCTCTTTAGTGGGTTTGTCGCAAAGTCGCTGACCATGTCTGCTGTAATCGAGGGGTATTATGTTTTGATCTTCATAGGACTCTTGATCGCATCGGCTGGTGTTATGGAACATTCAGGCATCAAGATTCCGTACTTCGCATTTTTCGGGCATGATTCCGGAATTCGATGTAAGGAAGCACCCCTTCACATGTGTTTGGCCATGGGCATAGCCGCCACGTTGTGCATCGGCATCGGTTGCTTTCCCGATCCCCTGTATGCTCTTTTGCCTTATCCGGTGGACTATAAACCTTACGCTGACTTTGGGCATTCGTTGACACAGCTTCAGTTACTGCTGTTCGCGGCTTTAGCTTTTGCTGTTCTCATGCGAACGGGTCTGTATCCGTCTGAACAGAATGCCATTAACCTCGACACCGACTGGATGTACCGACGACTCGCGCCCAAGGTTGTTTGTCGTGTCATGAACAACCTGATAATAGTAACCAACGGGTTGAGTGCAGCGACACGATCAATCGGTCGAGTCCTGATGCGCTCCGTAATCCGTCACTATGGGCCTGAAGGTACGCTGGCCAGAACCTGGCCAACTGGCAGCATGGTGCTGTGGATCGCTGTGCTGCTCGTCGCTAGTCTGGTGCTGTATTACGTTTAATCCAAGTTCTACTAACACTTAGACGAATTAATGAGTCTCTGGCCTGATAACGAACTAACCGCACGCCTGGACATACGCTATCCGATTATTCAGGCGCCGATGGCAGGTGCATCAACACCGGCACTCGCCATCGCAGTTTCGACAACCGGTGGATTGGGTTCACTTGGTCTCGCCATGCATACCCAAGAGTCCCTGCGCAACGACTGTGCGACAGTATCTGCCGCCGGTGCACCCTATAACGCTAACTTCTTTGTTCACAACGAGCCGGTCGACGACCCGACGCGTGCTGCCGATACCCGCTCATTGCTCGCACCCTATTATCGCGAACTGGGGCTCGGCCAAGTCCCGGATGTCGTTACGCCAGCGCCGTCTTTCAATGACACCCACCTGCAGGCCGTGCTTGATCTTCGTCCACCGGTAGTGAGTTTTCACTTCGGTCTACCAAATGCGGCTTGTTTACTATGTCGTCGGCAACCAACGCGACTGAAGCACGTGAACTCGAAGCGCGAGGTATCGATGCGGTTATCGCACAGGGTTTTGAAGCTGGTGGACATCGCGCTACCTTTTCAGAACCGTATGAAAGGGGCCACGTGGGCACATTGGCACTGGTCCCCCAGGTTGTCGACGCGGTATCCATACCCGTGATTGCAGCAGGCGGTATTGGGGACGGCCGCGGTATCGCTGCTGCGCTAGCTCTAGGTGCAAGTGCCGTACAGCTTGGCACCGCGTTTCTGACCTGCCCCGAATCAGCCGCGCATCCGCTTTATCGTCGGGCACTCAACGAGGCCCGCGACGATCAAACACGGATCACACATGCTTTCTCCGGCCGGCCGGCAAGAGGCCTGGAAAACCGCTATCTGCGTGAGATGGCAGGTTATGAAGCCATCTATCCGGATTTCCCGATTCTCAACACCCTGACCGGACCCCTGCGCAAAGCCAGTGCAAAAGGAAACAACACCGATTTTATGTCTCTATGGTCTGGTCAAAGTGCTGTGATGTCGAGAAACCTGCCTGCCGCTGAACTGATAGAGCTGCTGGTCAAAGAAACAGAATCTGTCCTCGAGCGTCTGGCGACGGCAGTTTAATTGTGCCGGGTCAGTGACTCCGACATTATTTTATTCACGTTGTAACCCGAAGCGCAGAACATAAGCTGAATTATTCCATCGTGTAGATGCCAAATTTTCTGAGCGCATTTCGGATTCAGAGTTACCGCTTCCAGTGGGGGTCGGACCTGCTTAACTCATGGGCGTTCGAGATGGAAACGCTCATCCTGGGCTGGTTTGTACTGGTTACTACCGATTCGCCTTTCTTGCTGGCCGCATTCGCGGCTCTTACCTTCAGCGGAACTCTGCTCAGCCCGTTTTTCGGCGTGCTGGCAGACCGGGTTGACCGCCGGGCGATACTGATCATACTGCGGTTGATTTACGGCGCACTGGCGAGCGTCATTCTATTGCTGGCACTTGTCGGTACGGTACAGCCGGTGCAGGTCTTCGTTATTGCCGGTATAGCCGGGCTGGTACGACCATCGGATTTTGCTGTGAAGTTTGCGCTGATTGCCGACACAGTACCGGCTAAAGACCTGCACAATGCGATGGGCTTTTCACGGGCGACCATGGACTCAGCGCGAATATTCGGCGCACTGCTGGGTGCGGGCCTGTTTTCTACGCTGGGTATCGGAGCAGCCTATGGCGCCGTCGTGGGACTTTACCTGACGAGCGTACTACTGGCCTGGCGAATCACGCCAATACCCAGACAAACCACCGAGAATTCAAGGCCCTGGTCAGACTTGAAGCTGGGTTTTTCTTACATCCGCCGTAATGAAACTATCGTGGCGATCATGGCGCTGGCTTTTCTTGCCAACTTCACTGGGTTCCCGATGATTCGCGGTCTGTTGCCCGCCCTGGCCCGCGACGTATACGGCATGGATGAAACCGGTCTGGCACAGCTAATTGCTTTGTTAGCAATTGGTGCATTGCTGGGATCCCTAGCGACAGCGACGATCCTTCGTGTCACAAAACCAGCCCGCATGATGGTGATCTGGTTGGTGATATGGCACCTGTTAATTTTGTTGTTAGGTCTATTCTCTATACCGATAGCTGCCAGCGTGGTAATTACGATGATCGGACTCGCGCAGAGTTTCGCGATGATCCCAATGTCTGTTCTATTGCTTAAGATTACTGATGAGGTCTATTTTTCGGGTTGACCGGTATACTGACGACCTTAATTATCGTCACCCGGTGGCGCACGATACTGACCACTTGATCCTGTGGCATCATTGTCATAGCGATATCTTTTTGTTGACCCCAACCTGAGTGTGAATGTGATGCGATATCTTCCTTGGCTACTGGCAATTCTGCTGGCAACTACCGTTACATCTGCTCAACATTATGCAGCTGGCAACATCGATATCCAATCGCCTTGGTCGAGAGAACTGCCGCCCACCAGTCCCAACGGTGCCGTCTACCTGACCCTCACAAACCACGGAACTCAACCCGACAAATTATTGAGGGCATCAACTGATGTTGCCGAACGCGTTGAGATTCATTCGCACATTCTCGAAGATGGGATGATGAAAATGCGTCGAGTCGAATCAGTTGACCTGCCACCCCACAAGGCGGTGTTGTTTGCGCCTGGCGGTTACCACTTTATGTTAATCGGTCTTAAGCGACCGCTTGAAGCTGATGACCGTTTTCAGCTTTTGCTAGAATTTGAACAGAACAGCCAAGCTCTCGTTGAAGTCGTAGTTCAGTCATCCGATGCCCAAAGCACTGGAAAGACCGGTCACAACCCTGGCTCGACCACAAGTGATTCCGGACCAATCAGTCGTTTTGAACTTTATATCCACGAGGGCAAAGTCATACTTGATGACCAAACCATCCGCGTCACTCAGGGTGACCACATTGAACTAAATTGGTCCAGTGATAAATCCATCGAATTACATCTGCACGGTTACGATATTCATGCATACGCTGCCCCGAATTCACCGGCAATCATGCACTTCAAGGCTCATGCAACTGGGCGCTTCCCCGTAGAAATACATGGCAAGTCCGAACACTCCGCTCTGATCTACATTGAAGTACATCCCAAGTAGGCCCCACGTAAGATGGCCAGTAAGTAATGCTCCTTGCTAGGACCGAAACCTTCGTATAAATGACCCCTCTTAAGCAGGTACTGGAACAGCGTAGCGGTCGAGATTCTCTTCAAACTCATGTAGGCGTTTCCAAATTGAGCGAAGCTCAGTGATGGTTGTCCAGTTATGCAAAAAAAGCGAAAAGCTGCCGTGCACTTTGCCGAACGCATTGGACACCTGAACCATAACGCCGAGTGTAAGCGCCCCCGTAAACAACCCCGGCCCCATTATCAGGTAGGGGGCAATTACCATGAACTGGTCGTAGGTAGATACCCAGGCGTCGAAGTAACCGTAATGTAGATAAAGCCGATGGTAGTTGAATCGTATACGCCCGAAAAACCCTCGAAGTACTATGGGGTCTGCATGATGGGCTTTGTCGTCCTCACCCAGCACTAGATCTTTGCGGAAGGCTGCCTCAACTTTCTGGTTGTTGTATTCCAGGCCCGGCAACTTCCAGCCCACAAACCAGGAAATGACAAGACCGCCAAGTGAGATGATCAAAGCCCCCCAGACCAATGACCCTTCGATATCTCTTAACACCGGCACATCGACCTTGTCAGACAGTCCATAGAGCACCGGTATAAAAGCAATGAGGGTCATGACCGCGCGGACAATCTGCAGCCCCAGAGACTCCACGATCCGGGCAAAACGGTTACAGTCCTCCTGAATACGCTGGGACGCACCCTCGATCTCCTGTTCGACACTGCGCCAGCGAGGCACGTAATCAAAGGTGATGGCCTCGCGCCAGCGCAGACCGTAGATCCGCGTAAACCAGGCTGTAAATATCGCCAGCAAAATATAAGGAAATGCGATGACAATGAAAGATGGTTCACCGTCGAACCCATTGCGTACATAACTGAGCGAGATCAGCTTAGAAAAAAACAATGTTATTCCTTCGTCCGGATTATCTTTGTAGCTGGCCGCATTTTGCAGCAGATCGTAGAACTGTCCGTACCAGGTGTTAAGTGCCACGGTCATTTGTACCTGCAGCCACAGTGATGTAAATAGCAACAGGCCGCCACCGTAGGCCCACAACGCCCATTGGCGAGTTGCGTAAAATGACTTGATCATCCGATCTTCTCCTCTCGTTCCTTATTTGGACAGCATGATCTTCAATCTGAATATGAGCTAATGATAAACAAAAGACAGACAACCCCGCCTGTGATTTGCCTACGATCGAATTACAAATTAGGCTTGTGCATCCTGACCCGAGTCTGTGGCACAGTGTAATTCACGTTCTGCCAACATAGCCAACACGCGTACCTGAACACCATGTCGAATAACCCCATCTGGTCATTACCCACACCGTTCACTCACAATCTCTGTGCCTCTGCCGGCGCACTGTCGTTCGTCGGCGGCGCCGGTGACTTTGATGCAGCAGGTACCCTACGCAACCCAGGTGATATAAGCCGACAGATTACGGGGACTGTCGAAAACATTGACGCAGCGCTTCATCAGGAACACTGCTCACTGGCTGATGCCGTGCGGGTAAAAGCGTTTTACACACCTGCGGATAACTGCGACGAAATCTCGATTGTCCAGGCCTTGCAGGATGCATTTCCCAACGAGCCCTCACCTGTGATCTCGACCCTGCCCGTGCCGCTGCAACCCTTTAAGGGACAGGAAATCCAGGTACAGGTCATTGCTGTGCGCAACTGGCGCACAACAGGTGACTTTCAGGTTGAAACCCAACCGCTACAGGTGGCAGGGGACAATACATCAGCACCCCCCGTTGTCACGACCGCCCTGCGAGCGGGAGAATTTATAGCTGTGGCCAACCGGACAGCGGCCCACTTTAACACCCGGTTCGATGCCGCTCTGGATGGTGCGGGTCAGTCACATATCATTATGCCCTCGCTCCAGAACTCTCTGGCCGCCGTGGGCGCCTCGCTTCAAGACAGCGTAAAAATGGAAGGTTATTACTTCGGCACCACGCGTAAAGACTGGGCACCACTGGCCCAAGCTCGGGCATCCTACTTCAGCGAACCTGGCCCGCCAGCAACAGTCGTCCCCTGTCACACGCTGTGGCCGGATGAAACGGTGACCAAGATCGAGGTGCTCGCCATGCGCGAGCGCCGCCACAGTTATAACAAGTACATCCCTCGAGAAGATGCCTGGCCGGATAGGGTGTGGGACTGGCCGTTGAGTCTGCCCTACCGTCAAGCCCAGAGATTGCGTGGCATGATATGGCTGGGCGGACAGGTGCCAGCCGAACCATTTTCCAATACCGGCAAACGGGTCTTACCCGGTCAGCTATTGTCCCAGACACGATTCACCATGAGTTACATCGACGATCTACTGCGCCCATTCGGCCGCAGTCCGGCAGACCTCAAACTGATGGTCTGTTACTACACCGCTTCAGCTGAGGAAGACGTCACCCCGGATTTATTGCAGCTGCTGCGTGATTGCTGTGGCGGTGTCCTACCCCCGGTCACCCTGGTACCCGTACCCCACATGCAGACCGCAGACTCGACCGTCGAGATCTGGGGCGTGGCACAAGGATAACGATCTGGAATTGCAGCCTCAGATCACGAACACAACTGAAGACCTTAGGTTCTAGCGCCATGTATAGGCATGTTTTTCGTTCCGGGCAGGATCCGGCACGTCACCCGACCGTGATCCTGATTCATGGCCTGGGTGGTACGCTCAATATCTGGGACTCAATCGCGAGCGTTCTGGAGCGTCGTTTCAATGTGCTCCGGTACGACCTCAGGGGCCATGGTCGAAGTGATGTGCCGGCTGGTGACTGGTCTCTTGAGGATTTCGTGGGTGATCTTGAAGCGATTTTTATCGATGAATGCCTATCTCAAGCACATCTGGTCGGTTTTTCGTTGGGGGGGTTAATTGTTCAACAGTTTGCGCTTAGCTATCCAGAACGTGTTGGCCAACTCGCAATTCTCAGCGCTGTCGCAGGACGTACGGATGCCGAGCGCGAACGCGTACAAGAGCGATTACACAATCTTGAAAAGGGTGATCTAGAGACCAATATCGAGTTGGCGCTGGATCGCTGGTTCTCCCCTGAATTCCGGCAGAATCATCCCAAACGGGTTCAAGAAAGAATTGCAGAGTTGCGCGCCACTTCACCGGCAGGTTACTTTCAGGCCTACCGGGTTTTTGTACTCAGTGATCTCGCCGAACACCTATCTCAGATTCAATGTGAAACTCTTGTCATGACTGGTGAACATGACCCAGGGTCAAATGTTCGGATGGCCCGTTTGATGCATGAAACAATCCCCGCCTCACAGCTGGAGATTCTGCCCGGTCTGCGCCACAGTGTTCTGGTGGAATCCCCGGAACTCATCGCTGAAAAACTCGATTTATTTCTGCGGTAAGCTTCGACCCTTACGCTGATTCCGGCCAGGAGTAGATCAGATTGGCAAAAGAAAAACTGTTTGACTACATCATTCTGGGGGCAGGCTCTGCGGGTTGTGTGCTCGCCAACCGCCTTTCTGAAGACCCCACATTAAATGTTCACGTTCTCGAAGCCGGACCGATGGATCATAAACTCATGATCCACATACCCGCTGGCGTATATAACGTCTATAAAGATCCCAGCATCAACTGGAACTACAACAGTGAATCAGAACCGGGCTGTGACGGGCGACAGATTCAGCTGCCAAGAGGGAAAGTCCTTGGCGGATCATCATCGATCAATTCAATGGTGTACATGCGCGGCCATCCGCAGGACTATGACCGCTGGGCACAAGCCCCGGGCCTAGAAGGCTGGGGCTATGCACACTGTCTTCCCTACTTCAAGCGCTGTGAATCTTCAGACCGGGGAGAAAATGAATGGCGTGGTGGTCATGGCCCGCTTGGGGTGACTCGGGGTCATCTCGAGAACCCACTGTTTGATGCGTTATGGGAAGCCGGCCAACAATCTGGCCAGGGTACTACCGACGATTTAAATGGGTATAAGCCAGAAGGAATCTCCCGACTAGACAGTACCTCTAAAAATGGGCGCCGCAGCAGTGCCGCGGTTGCACATCTCAAGCCTGCACTGGCACGGCCAAATTTGAGTCTAGAGACAAGTGCCTTGGTCAATCGCATTCTTATCGAGAACAAACGGGCTGTCGGCGTGGAATACGTTTTAGGCGGTAACACCTGTGAGCTACGGGCCAGCAAAGCAGTGATTGTCTGTTGTGGGGCGATCAAAACACCGCAGCTATTGATGTTGTCCGGTATCGGGCCTGCTGACTATCTGAAGTCCATGGATATTGGCCCCGAGTTGGATCTTCCAGGCGTGGGACAAAACCTGCAGGACCACCTGACCGTCATTACAGGTTTCGAGTGCACACAACCAGTTACTCTGCATCATCTGACTCAACCGCTGTCAAAGCTGCGCGTTGGCATGCAGTGGCTGCTGACACGCTCGGGTATCGGTGCCTCCAATATCTGGGAAATGGGTGGCATGGTCTACGGC
>LUMD01000261.1_pt1 | contig 35711 bp, 34 predicted proteins | sample 729651 | NCBI WGS metagenome assembly LUMD01 (sample SAMN03860272, study PRJNA289734) | marine metagenome | biome: seawater column; feature: ocean; material: water; isolation source: Red Sea water column Station 34 - depth 258m | place: Saudi Arabia: Red Sea | collected 2011-10-15 | depth 258 m | reverse complement strand
ATATTAGTCGGTGTTAGCGTCGACAGTAAATTTTTGCTGACTTGGAAAGAATAAAAATGTTGATGCAGAAAACTACAAAATAGTCAATCAGTGCCGAAACTCTTCCTCGCTACGGTGACACTCTATTAGATGTCCATTACCTAGGTCGCGGATAGGTGCTGTCTCACGATCACAGGTTCCTTCAATCGCAAGAGGACAACGATCAAAAAATGGACAACCAACTTCGGTCAACCGAACAACTCGGTCGATACCAGCTTGCGCTTCTTGTGTCTGCATTGTCTCTTCCAGCCATCCAACACGAAGCTCGGGTACAGAACTGATGAGCAAACGGGTGTAGGGATGATAAGGAGGCGATAACACATAGTCGGTCGTGCCCTTTTCAACCACTCGACCAGCGTAGAGCACCACAATCTCATCCGCAAACGAAGCTACCGTCGAAAGATCATGACTGATAAACACAAACGATACACCTGTCTGTTGACGTAACCGTTTTAAGAGCTCAATCACATTAGCTCCGACGATCGAGTCTAGAGCCGAGATTACTTCGTCACAGAGCAATACCTCGGGAGATGCAGCCAGCGCCCTGGCAAGATTAACGCGCTGTTTCTGCCCGCCCGAGAGTTCCTCGGGATATCGGCCGGCAAAATCCTGAGGCAGTTCGACCATGTCGAGCAGTTCCATGACCCTCCGACGCTTCTCTTTGCCTTTAAGCCCCAGATAAAACTCCAGGGGTCGACCCAGAATATGATCGATCCGTTGACGAGGATTAAGGGCAGTATCTGCCATCTGAAAAACAAACTGGACTTTTTGCAGTTCACTACGCGCGCGTTTTTGAAGCGCTGGTTCCAAGTTGTCTCCATCCAGCAATACCTGTCCTTGCGAGGCAGGCAATAACCCAGCCATCACCCGCGCTAGGGTCGATTTCCCGCAACCAGATTCACCAATCACGCCTACAGTATGGCCGCGCTCGATAGAAACGCTGACGTCACGCAACACGATAATTGCAGGTGCACCATTTTGTTTACGACCATAACCTGCAGTAATGTCTTGAACCTGTAGGGCCGGTGCCTCTCGTTGATGCTCTTCCGATTTTTCATCGCCTTGTCCGGCCGCAGGTGGTGGCCGTACCGCATGCATTAAACGTCGGGTGTAGTCGTGCCCTGGCTGGCTGATAACCTGCTCGGCAGTACCATGCTCCTGAGTCTCACCTGCATAAAGAACTACGATATGGTCCGCGATCTGCGCCACCACAGAAAGGTCGTGCGTCACATAAATTGCCGCAGAGCCTTCTTGCTTTATCACAGATTTGAATGCCTTCAATACTTCAATCTGCGTGGTCACATCGAGTGCGGTGGTTGGTTCATCTAGTACCAGAAGGTCTGGCTTACCGCACAGTGCCATTGCAGCCATCAAGCGTTGTAACTGACCTCCGGACACCTGATGTGGATATCGTTTGCCCAATCGATCAGGATCTGGCAATTCCAACGCACGGTAGAGCGTCTCGGCACGTTCATCGGCCTGTTCTTGATCCATTATTCCGTGTAGTACGCAAGATTCTGTCACCTGTTCACCGATCGTCAGGGCTGGATTAAATGTTGCTGCCGCGCTCTGAGCCAGGTAAGCAACGCGCCGGCCTCGCAGCGCCCGTTGTTTCTCTGCAGCCATGGTAATGACATCTTCGCCTTCTAGACGAACTTCGCCTCCAACGAATTCCAGACCTGGCTTGGTATAACCCAAAGCCGATAACGCGATGGTCGTCTTCCCCGATCCTGATTCGCCGATCAATGCCACAACCTCACCGCGGGCCACGTTGAAGCTCACCCCTTTGACAATTGGCAAAAGGCTTTCATCATCCCTACGGGCGCTGATCTTTAGGTCATCGACCTCAAGCAGAATGCTCATGAAATCATCCTCTTGGCCAGCTTGCCGCCGGTATGTGCAGAAATATCATCTACGATCATGTTGACTGATATTGTCAGTGTTGCAATCGCTAATGATGGCACCAAAGGAGCAATTGATCCATAGATTAGTCCCGGAAGATTTTCTTTCACCATACTACCCCAGTCAGACATCGGTGGCTGCACGCCCAAACCTAAGAAACTCAGGGCAGAAATAAACAGGATGACCCAGACAAAACGCAGTCCGAAGTCAGTCGCAAGGGGCATTGCGATATTCGGTAAAATTTCCTTTGTAATAATCCACCACAGACCTTCTCCACGCACCCGCGCCGCTTCGACAAAATCACTGACCATGACCTCCTGCCCCAGAGCACGCGCAATCCGAAACACGCTAGCTGCATAGATAATTCCAGTCAGCAGAATCAGCAAGGGAATCGTGCTACCCAAAGCGGCAATCATAACAAGCGCCATCATCAGAGACGGTATGGCAAGCAGTGCATCATTTAGTCGGCTCAGAGTCATGTCGAGAAGCTTACTACCCACAGCGGCCGCAATGCCCAAAGTGACACCGATCAGATACGCCAACAGGGTTGATATTAGTGAAATTCCTATGGTTGTTCGTGCACCAAAGAGTACACGAGACAAGGTGTCTCGACCCAAATAGTCAGACCCAAGGTACACAATTTTACTGGGTGGTTGAAAATCGGTATCCGGATATTCATCCCCCCCCGGAACAACAAAAAGCTCCTCGTCAAGAATGTCAGCCTCGTGATACGGAGCGATTGTTGGCCCGAAGGCCACTATGAAAGCCCAGAAAATCAACACTACAACACCGGCTTTACCTGCCCAACTGAGTTTGATCTTTCGCTTGGGCGGCGCATCCGGCAATTCATCGAACTGCATTGCCTGGTTATTATTCTGAGTTAACTCTGACATTGCTATCTCTCTTACTTGGGATGGCGCAGGCGCGGGTTAGACAGAATTGACGCCATGTCAGCTATAAAAATCAGAACGACATAAGTTGCGCAAAATATCATCGCGCAAGCCTGGACCAGCGGCAAGTCTCTCAAAAGAACGGCTTCGACCATCAATTTAGCCAATCCAGGATAGGCGAAAATCACCTCTACTACGACAGCGCCACCGACGAGCCACGCAATATTCAACGCTATCACGTTCACGATTGGACCGATTGCATTTAACAATGCATGCCGCAGAATGATTTTCTTGCGCGGGACACCTTTCAATATCGCCATTTCAATATACGGGGAAGTCATCACATTCAGTACGGTTGCCCGCGTCATTCGAATGATCTGCGACGAGACAACAATAATCACTGATATCAGACTAAGCGTCGTGAATGTCACGGTGCGGTCAAGTTGCGTTCCCGGGTGCATCGCAGCAATCAACCCGAGAAATAGTGAAATTGGAATTGCAATAACTGACACCAGTGCGGTAAGGCGCAGGGTGTTAATTACTCGCGGGCCTAACAATTCGACGATTGGGGTACCCAAACCAGCACCTAAGCCCGCCTTGGAAATACCCAAATCCCCCAGGGCCACGTTACCGAGCCAGACCAAATACTGAATGTGAGGAGGCTTATCTAATCCCAGTTTTGCACGCAAGGCCGCGGTATTTTCAGGGGTTGCGGTCTGCCCCAGCATGATCTGTGCGATATCTCCAGGCAGCAGCTGGGTACCGACAAAAATCAGTACAGAGACCACCCACATGGTGACAATACTGATACCCAGCCTGCCGAGAATCGAACGCCAAAGCATGATGAGTTAATCAATAAGCACGAGGATGTGGATGCTCCTAAATAAAGGAGTCCGCACGTTTCCATGCGGACTCCAATTTAGAACATCCCAACTTCTGACTTAAGCTTCTTTCCAAATATGCTCGGCCCAGCCGTTCCCTCCAAAAGCGCCAAGGGGACAGTTCGAGAAACAAGTTTCTGCATCTCGCAGTGCATCTCGTGCCGTTTGGCTGCATCGGTCTCGGCAAGCGAGTCTTTTAATAGCTGACCCATACGATCACTGTTCCAGTAGGTGTCGTTCCAGTTGCCATTGGGGCCGAACTGAATTGCCATCATTGCGTTCGCGGTCGGGCGCATATTCCAAGACACCACGTTCAGCGGTTCTTTCATCCACACCGCACCCCAGTAACCATCGGTCGGTACCTTTTTCAGTTTAAGGTTGAAACCGATCTTCTTGAGGTTGGCCTGCATCAGGAGGCACGTATCCTCGATAGCGCCAGAAACAGGTGCAACGAACAATTCAGCTGTCGAGTAGCCAGACTTATTCAGATGCCACTTGGCCTTGTCCGGATCATACGGAATTTGTGGGAGTTCATGGCAATGATCAGCACCATAAGAAATGTTGATCGGATGGTCATTACCCAGTGTACCGTGACCTTTGAGGAACTTCCGGACAATCCGCTCACGATCCTGAATGTACCGTAGACCCTGAACAAGATCGTCATTGTCGCCAGGAGCTGTATTCTTCAGGCAGCAGATACCACCATACACGCCCGCCGGCACTGACAAGACTGTGTGTTTCCCCGTTGACTCTATCTTCTTGATCATTTTGGCGCTCGGTGTGATCACCATGTCAACACTACCAGCAAGCAGCGCATTTAGACGTGCGTTCGGGTCGGTAATTGCCGTCACCTCGATGGAGTCGAGGTGCTGACCGGTGTCTCGCCAATAATTCGGATTACGAACATGATTCGACTTTACGCCCGCTCGGAAATCTTCAACTAGATAGAGTCAGTTTCACGGTGTACTTGTCGACGGCTTTCCATTCCTCTACCAAGGCGAAGAAGGACTTTATCGAAGACGGCGATCCGTCCTCAATGTGACGATTCATGCTCCAAACAACGTCAGCGGCCTCCAGGGGATGGCCATCGTGAAAAGTGACACCCTGACGGATCTTGAAGGTGTACTCAGTCGCATTACTGTTCACCGACCACTCTTCGGCCAACTCAGGATGCAAACTCATATCATTCCAGATTTGAATCAAACCATTGCACCCTGCGTTTGCTCGGGTGTAGTCGATAGTCGAAGTACCGAGCAATGGGTCCAACGTGTCGTCTGGACCATGCAGGTTTGAAGCAAAGATGACCGATCCACCCCGAGTAGGAGTCGCTGCCAGTGCACTGGCGGACGTCAGGAAACTACCCGCGGTAGCGGCTGTCACCCCAAGTGCTCCCATCGCCGCCAGAAACTCACGTCGGTTGACGTGACCATCGCGGTACATCTGTTGAAAAGTCTTAATTTCTTTCATTTCTCTCAAATCCTCTGGGGAAATTACATGTCTGGTATCAACACTAGTAGGCTTAGGTGATAACGAACACCAAAAGTGCTGAATACAACCAATCCAGTGAAACATAGCCACCATGTGGAGTCAACCAATAACGCCGTAGTCCCGCATGGTTAAATACCTAATTCGCGACCGTTTGTTGTTAGTATCTGGCTTAAAGTAGCGTAGTTTCATAGGTTTTAGCCACAATCCAATCAAATTATGGGTATTTGCAGCAATTCGAATCGATTTCTAGCGCGTTCGACAGTTCGACGCGTTAGCGGAAAACACACCAATAAATTGTGTGTATTGATGGGGATTGCCGGGCTCTTACTGCTTACGGCCAGCACAGCTGTTGTCGCAGCGTGCCTATGCACCTATACCCCGGCAACTTTGGTCGAAGTACTTGACGGCAGCACCATGATCTTCGATATAAAAGGTGAGACAACAACGGTACACCTCGCGGGAATCGACACGCCCAATTTGAAGCCACAAAGCACAGAAACCTGGTGTGAGTCCGAAGGCACCAAGGCACTGCAGGCAAAACAGTATGCGAATAAGCTGCTATTAGATTCGAGCGAGATCACACTCGATGAGGCGCAAATCACTACAGCTGGCGAGATGACTGCCGTTGTCTACGTGGACAATGTAAGCCTAGGTCAGGAACTGCTTTACAAATATCTCGCAATTGAAAGCGGTGAACCAACACCCTGGTGCGACTGACCTAGCGTCAAAAGCAAGCGGAAAGCTGAACGAATAGCGAATTGACAAAAAGAAGCAATAACAATGTGCTAACTCGAAGACACCGCATGATCAATCTCGCAGGGCAGCTGTGTGATGCCTGAAGAGATTTTGGTCCCACCTATTCTCAGAAGTTCAGATCACGCCTTCGAGCCCAGGGCGAACCGCGTCAGCGACCAGTTCCTGAAACCGCCGCACACTCACTTCCCAGTGAGGAGAGAGCACACCGCCACCTTCAGCGACACTGCTGTAGCGACCTGCCTGAAGCCGTTCGCACATTTCGTGATCCTCGCGGTGTACGCTGGCCCAAAGCTGTCGCGCCTGTTCGACCGCAGAGCGGCTTTGATCTGAATCACGATGGAGATAAATCACCCGGCTTTGCTGGGTTGAATCCGCTGACACCGGACAGTTTAAGTGCACACCAATCTGATCCGGGTAATACAACCCCAATACAAAATTTGGGAAAAGCGTTAAGTAGCGCGAACTGACGCCCAACGTACCGGCTGCGGCACCGGCCTGTTGTTCGGCCGTCAGATCTATGGCGCTGCCCAGGCAGTGTTCGTCTGCCACCACGTAATGGTTTTCCAGTGGCTGACTGGTTGTCGTTTTGTGTACATACTGAACATGGTAGGGCTCGATGAAGTTTTCCATCAGCAGCTTCCAGTTGGTCGACACTTCACCAAATTCCAGAGTTGCCACGGCCTCGAACTCTTCGGGTTCAAACCCAACCAGTTGACGTTTGAGTGGCTCGACAAAATCATCGAAAGATTCGGCCTGGCCATCCAGGTTTACAAATATCCAATCATGAAACGTATGGCACTGAATCTCGAAAAGCCCATGATTCGCAAGATCAAATCCATCGGGCAGACCTGTTTTCCCACCGCCAAAGTATGGCGCTAGGCGAAGCTGTCCACCAAAATCATAAGACCATCGATGATAAGGGCACGTTATCAACGCATCGCAATGCCCAGCCTGATCGATCAACTTGAGATTGCGATGCCGGCACACGTTGTGAAATGCACGAATTTTGTCTGCTTCGTTGCGCACTAGAAATATCGGCTTACCCGCCACTGTCAATGGTTGCACGTCACCCACATTGGCCAACTGATGTGCGAACCCGACAAATGACCACGAAGTAGCAAATAACAGGTTGGATTCCAACTCAAAAAACTCACGAGAGGTATAAGACGCAGCTGGCAGTCCGTGACATACCGGACCGGACTGATCAAAGGCAGTGAAGAATGCTTTGTCTATCCGCACAGCCATAGTAATCACTCAGTGGGCGTATAGCGATGCGAGAGCCTACTCGTTATCATGATGCTCTCGCTAATGCCGGTTACCATAACAGAGAATTTACTTTTTTCGTAGAGGTACCTAGACTGGCTCTACATTGCCTGCCGGACCTTGGTGTCGCTTCTGTACCCGACATGATCCCGAGCACCCTAATCTTGTCTATTTACAGGAATTCCGTCCATGCCCTACATCGAAAACTTTGCCGATGCACTGCCCGATGCAGCACGTGTAGCTGAAGAAAAAAGCCGCCTCGAAGCCGCGGGGGTTAAATACATTCTGTCGTGCTGGATCGACCTTTTGGGTGTACCCAAAACCAAACCAGTGCCGATCAGTGATTTCGAGTTGTTGTGTATGGGTAAGGGGCCGCAGTTCGCAGTCCACTCAATTTCATTTGTCCCCGAACTGGGACCTGCTGACTCAGACCAGATCCCCTTGCCTGATCTCGACAGCCTCATGATCTGTCCGTGGGATAAAACCTGCGCATGGGTGTTTGCAGACCTGTGGTGGGAAGGACGACCCTATAAGCTGTGCCCACGCAGCGTTCTAAAACGAACCATACAGAACGTTGCGGATCAGGGCTACGCGGTGTACGCCGGTGTGGAACCTGAATTCTTCGTTATGAAATGGCAGGATGGACAACCCGTCAAGGCATTCGACGACGACCCAGCACCTGGCCAAGGCGTCCGGCCCCGGCGACAGGCCTTTGGCTACGATGTTGAATATTCTATCGACTCGATGGGTTTTCTTGGCGAGATGATCGATATCATCGAGGGGCTCGGCTGGAACCTGCACGATGTGGTCTGCGAAGGGGGTTATTCTCAGTTTGAACTGGACTTTCACTACACCGACTTGCTGGCGATGGCCGACCGTCTAGTGTTTTTGCGAGTCCTTCTCAAAGAAATCACCAAGCGCCACGGGATGTTCGCCACCTTCATGCCAAAACCAACTATCGGTGACTGGCGATCGGGTGCTCACATGAATACATCGATGCAACTGGTCGATAAACCGGGGGAGAATATTTTTGAAGGTTCAAACGGTAACTGGAGCGATTCCGTATTCGGCGCCGTAGGCGGATTGCTGCGACACGGCGGCGCACTGACAGCCATTGCCTGTTCAACGGTGAATTCCTACAACGGTCTAGTTCCCCGGGTAGGCGGTTTTGAAGGCGGCACAGTTACCTGGGCGCCGACTCACATGACTTATGGCTATAACAACCGTTCAGCTATGTTACGCCTGCCACAAAGTCGGTTCTGTATTGAGAACCGGGCTGCAGATATGTGCATGAATTCGTACCTTGCACTGGGGATGTCGGCCGCTGCAATGACCGAAGGCATCGTGAATAACTATGATGCTGGTAACCCGCTCAATCAAGACCTTTACAGTATGAGCGAAGATGAAATCGAACGTTCCGGTGCACAGCGGCTACCGAGAAATCTACTTGAAGCGTTGGAGATTCTACGCACTGACGACCTGGCACGCACTGTACTGGGCGATGACATGATGAACTCTTACCTGACCTACAAATCTGACGAGTGGGAGCGGTACCATCAGGCCATTACAGACTGGGAAGTGAATGAATATCTACGCCTTTACTGAGTGCCTACTGCATCAACGAAACGCCATACAACAGAGCAGTCATTCAAATTTGACCTACGGAAAACAATTAGTGGGAAACTGTCAACAAAGTGACGAACTACCAAGCTGGTATTAACAACCTACTGGACAGATGCATCCGCATTAAACCCCAACAGCGGTTGCTGATTATTGGAGAGCCTGAGCGAACAGGCTACTATGAAGACGGCATTTGTGAGCTGGTTGCAAAACAGGCCCAAGGTAACAAGACGGACGTCACTGTAATTAAACCATCCATGGTCTCCGGACCAGAGGATATTGACCCGTCTGTTTCACAAGCTATCGGACAAGCCGACCATACACTATTTTTGTCTAGGCTCGGCGACCAGATGCGGTTTAGCGAGGTTCACGGCACAGGCAGCAAGACGATCTGTTATACACTGGATCAAGAGCTGCTTGGTACTGAGTTTGCTACCGTGCCCTGGGATCTTTTTAAGCAAATTCACGACCGACTACTCGCGAGGATCACCGACGCACAGAGCTACCGAATCACCTGCCCACTCGGCACACAACTTACGGGACAGGTCAGGGCAAATGCGGAACAACCTGCCGACACAGCTGTTACTGAGTTCACCGTCAAACCGTTTCCGGTACTAATCTATCCGCCTCTGCAATGCACGGAACTTAATGGACAACTCGTGCTGGATCGATACCTCGCCTCCACCTCGGTCAAAGATATCGACAACAACCATCTAAAGCTGGAGCGACCTGTTATCGCACAGATCGAGCAGAGCCGCATCGTGGACTTTGAGGGAGACGCCAACACTGTAGCATCAGTCAAAACACAGTATCACCGGGTTGGAGAACTGGCTGGTGGCGATCCCTTTGTAGTCAATTCCTGGCACACCGGCATCTACCCCAAAACCTTCTATAGCCGCCCAATAGATGATGATGTCCAGCGCTGGAGTGATCTGGCCTTTGGTAACCCCCGCTACACCCATTTCCATACCTGTGGCGACAATCCGGGCAACATCGCCACTGCAATGTTCGATGCCACCATTAGTTTTGATAATCAAGTTTTCTGGGAAGCAGGTAGATTCGTTTTTCTAGATCAACCTGAACAACAGGAGCTGTTGGCACAGTACCCAGACCATCCCGATGCATTCAGGATGCGGTGGGATATCGGCATCTGATAGTACACACAGTTTCCGGCTGCCCCAGCAGCAAAACAAGATGAATCACAATCATCCCCCTCCCCTCTCTATTTCAGGGGCAACAATTACACGCGGCCTTTTTGGTTGTCGCACTGCCGCTTATTCCTATCACCCAACCGACTGAAGGTCACTGGCTCGGCATTTATCTACCGTAAACAGCAATAGACTAACTCTGAACGCTAACGGTCCCTACACCGCGTAGCGACAACGAAACCGGAGACACCCATGGCCTCGTTACCCGACGACAACTCTGAAGAGCATCTGAAACCTTTCGATGGTATCCGGGTGGTGGATTTCACCCATGTACTGGCCGGCCCTTCCGCCACCTATCAACTGGCCGTCATGGGGGCCGATGTCATCAAGATCGAGCCCCGCCATGAACCAGATATGTACCGCGAAATCGGTGATAGTGCAGAACTGGCAAAAGAAGGCCGTGGCACCGAGTTCTTGTCGCAGAACGGCAACAAACGCTCATTGTCTCTGGATCTTTCAGCACCAGACGGGGTTGCAGTCGCCCGCAGACTGATCGAAACAGCAGATGTGATGGTTGAGAACTATCGCTGCGGGGTGATGGAACGCCACGGGCTGGGCTATGAAGCGGTCACTGCATTGAACCCACGCATCATCTACTGCTCATTGACCGGGTTTGGGCACACCGGACCTAAGGCCAGACACCCAGCATATGATGTAGTGATCCAGGCCTACTCCGGACTCATGGCTGCAAATGGCACGCCTGACAGCTCGCCTGTTCGGGTAGGCCCTGCGGTTCTTGATTACGGCACTGGCGCCCACGCAGCACTGGCGATCTCTTCAGCGCTCTTTCAACGATCTAGAACAGGACTAGGCCAATGTATCGATGTTGCCATGGCCGATGCGGCGATGATGTTGATGTCAAACCTTGTTGTTACGACACAATCCACTGGCCAGACGCCACCGCCACCGGGCAATCAACACCCTTCCCGCGCGGCCTATTCAGCTTATCCCACGGCTAACGGTATGCTGATGCTCGGTGCCTACACATTGAAACAACTGCAACGTCTGTTAAGAGCAATCGACCGTGACGATCTAGCAGAAGATGTGGCCAACGCCACTGCTGAGGAGATCGGTGAGCGCCGGGATGAATTTGCCGAACTGCTCACCAATATTCTGGCGACACGTACAGCCGACGAGTGGGAAGCACATTTCAATGACGCCGGTGTGCCTGCAGCGCGGGTACGCCGAATAGACGAAGCACTTCAACATCCACAAATACAATCACGCGAGGTACTGCAACAATCCGATACTATTCCTGAAACCGGCCTGCAACTGCAAGCACCGGTCGCCGCCTTCCGTTACGCACACGGTGGGCCTGCCCTATCCCGCCCAGCACCCCGACTGGGTGAGCACAGCTATCAAGTGCTCAGCGAAATCGGCTATAGCGACGATGACATCAGGCAGTTGGCAGCCCGTGGCACCGTGTATCTCGAGGATTAAATAGCAACGGGTCAGGTCCTGGGCGTGGAGTCTCGAAATACGCGATGTAAACACAACGCGCTGACGGCACCCAGGAGCAACCAGAAAATCGCGTTGACGATCGCGGTGTGCACAAAGAAAACACTCGTCAGCGCTTCGGGTGCGGCAGCGCTGTAACTCTCTGGCCGGGGTACACCGACCAGGTGGGGCAGCGGTAACAATGCCGCACCGATAACCTTCACCCAGCCCGGCGAACCTAGAATCAGCAATAGCAATCCAACCCCGGTGAACGTCACCGCCAACAGCCACCAGAGCTGACGCGGCACCAGTCCCGTCAACGTGGTACCAGGTAGTTCAGGTGGCAAACCCAAGGCAGGAGCAAAAAAGAACGTGGCATAACCCCCTAGCCCCCAGAATAGACCTTCGCGCCAGCCAACCCAGCTGCGAAACGAAAGTACTGCAGTCATCAACAATCCAAAACCGACTCCCAGACCAACATTGCTGATGGCTGTCCACACCAGGCGGTGATGACTGTGCGCTGCATCACCGTGTACTGACACCGCGTTCTTCGCACTGGAAGCGCCACTGTTGATTGCGTGCTCGTAGGACTCGGCTTCAGCAATAATCGGCAGTACAAGAAATGATTGTGCCCCGGTCAGAACCAACCCGGACACCAGCCCAGCCAGACAGGCTGAGAAGACAATCCGTCTGAATACGTCCAAGTATGGGGATCAGTGGCAGGGGAAAGCCGCCGAGTGGCGGGTGTCATGCGCCGCGTGATGCAGCGAGCCGTTATGCGAAAAACCGACACCATACAGGATGACCACTGCCAGGATGATGCCGACGAGTGATGGCCACCCACGACGTCCAACAGCGGGTACCGAAGCCTCAACAACTGGGAAAATGCTGTTCATGACATGTCATCTGATTGACTGCAACCCTAAATTTTCACTAGCTGTGTAAGCATAACAGACCTGGCGTGGCTGACTCCAGCGGTCGGATCTGGTGATCCTCAAAGTGACGCACTACCTGTAAAAGCCAGGACAGCGTCCAGTATCTGGCTGTGTGACCACTAGCCTGCCCAGCCACATGGTTTTGACACCTGCTACGGTGCTTGCTAGGTTCGGGAATCGCGTGTAATGCTCCGGATGGTCGGCTATCAACCTAGCCGGATCCAGGGGACAAATAAATGGCACAAATACATACCACTCAGCCTGAGACACAGCGCAACAACAGCGCACATCCAGACCAAATAGAAGATAGTAACCATGAAACAGCATCCACTGCGATCAAGGCTGCGGCCCTGTCGTTTGGTGCTGATGTGGTCGGTATCGCCAATGTTGAACGGTGGGAAGCGTATGCCCCGGCAGGTTACCGGCCCACCGATCTATTACCGGGTGCCTGCTCTGTTGTGGTCGTGGGTGCACGCGGCCCCACTGCAGGTGCCTGGCGCGCAGCCGATCCTCGATTAATGGAAGTGCTCGGACTGGATTTTGCGAACGACCGGGCGATCGCAGCACTCACAGGGTTTATCGAGCAGGAGTATGAACACTATGCAATCCAGGCACCGGGACTGTCTGTAGCCGGACACCAGCCACCATTCAGTTACATGCTGGCGGCGGTCCTCTCCGGCCTTGGCACTCGGTCGTTTGCCGCCAATATTGTACTGAACCCCAGATTCGGCCTGCTGTATTACTCGGCATGTATTACCACGCTCGAACTCCCTGCTGACCCCATGCTTGAACAGGATGTCTGCCCCCACCCGATGTGTGTACAGACCTACAAGCACATTGGCAAGACGCCCTGTATGGCCGCTTGTCCCGCAGACGAAGGGGGCTGCCTGGACGGCACAATAGATAAAGATGGTCACATCGAATCGGTCTATTACGATCGAGAGCGGTGCGCCTCGCGCGCCATGAACTTCGGACCCTTTGTTTTTCAGAAAGCAATGGCAGATATCGTGACCGAGAACGACAGCGAGACGCGTAAAGCGAAAATCCACTCGGATTTCTTCGCCCGCACCTGCTCTGGTGTGTCTTTTTATAAAGAAAGTGTCGCGCAGTGTTTTGAGTGCATGCGGGTATGTCCGATTGGCCGTCAGGAAAGAAAACTAAAATGAAAGGCACGGCGCAAACCGATGAACTCGACACAGAGGATTCGACCGTCAAGGAAGAACTAAAGCAGGCTGCCCTCAAAGGGGGAGCGCTGGTGTTTGGCGTGGCCGATGCTTCTGCGTTTACGGCGGCACCCGAAGGCTACCGCCCTACCGACATATTGCCAGGAGCCCGTTCCGTGGTGGTCATTGGCGGTTCGAAGCCACGCGCCGGAGACTGGCAGAGCCCCAACTACCAGCACATGGAACTAAGCTCGACCAATGATCGAATCACCGCCTTGAGTATGCGTCTGGCACACACCATCGAACGCCAGGCCGGGTATTACGCAGTCGTGGTACCCCCGGGTGTAGATCAGGGCCAGCTGCCATTTATGAGCCTGGCGCTTGCTGCCGAACTTGCCGGCTGCGGCACACCCAGTCTGGCTGGGCCTGTACTGCACCCAGAACACGGCTTCATGTATTTTTCCGCCCTGGTCACCACGTTATCGCTGCCGGTTGACGGACCGTTGACCCACCCTGCCTGCCCAGCTCCGGCCTGCGTGGAGATGTACCAGCGATCCGGTGCAACCCCTTGCACAACCACCTGCCCGATCGAAGACAACGGCTGCCTGGGCGGCACCATCGTAGATGGCCGCTGGACCGAACGACAATATGATCGCGCACGCTGCATGGCACGGGTCTACAACTACTGGGTACCCACCTTTCAGAAAATACTGACCGAGACATTGGATGAACCAGACAACGAGCAACGCAGGATGATGATCAACTCGACCCTGTTCAGTCGATCACTATGGTCCATGACCTATGCCAACATCAGCCAGGGCCAGTGTTTTGAATGTATGCGCGTATGCCCGGTCGACCAGGCCAATCGCCAACTAAGCTAAACAGCATCTTCATCACTGGAGAGACCAGAATGAGTTTTTTCTACATTGACCCCAAAACCTACCAACAATACCGGGACCAGGTAATAGAGATGTCACAATCCATTCAGGTGAACTATCCTGAGAACCTGCCGCCTGAGACAAGGCGACCAGGCTTTTCCGATGAACAGATCGCTGAGAAGCTTGGTCTTGATACTGCAACAGTTCGCGAAATCCGATGCGTCGCTGAAAGAGAATACTACGGTCTCGATGAATGGCAGAAGGCGATCGAATTCAAAGAGCGGGCCTGTCGTGGCTATGCCGAACGCGGTCTGTCTTCTGTGACCAAACGGTATTTTGACGCCCGCAAAAATCAGAACTGAACATGCTGACCCTGGTGTCAGCCCTGATCCGGGCGCGCCGGCATTTTGCACACCGCCCAGCGTTTCTCATTGAGGATGGAAGGCAGATCCACTGGGCAGCGCACTGTGACGAGGTCTCCCGACTGGCAGGTGCGCTGGTTGCGTTGGGTCTTAAGCCGGGCAATCGATTTGCCATTCTTGCATCAAATTCTGCACGCCAGGCCACACTGATCCACGCCGGCTACTGGATGGGCGCTGTTCCCGTCCCCATCAACACACGCCTCGCCGCGACTGAAATCGCCCAGATTCTTGATGACAGCCAGCCAGCCTGTATCTGGGTCGGTGCAGCCGCTTTGCCCATTCTCGAGACGCCAGAACTCAGTGCCTGGTCAGATCGGGTCATTGACCTGGAGGATTCACCAGGCGGTGGCCTGACAAACAGTTACAGCGCATTACTGGCATCTGCCGAACCGGCCGATGCCTTTCAAGCTGATGAAGACTCACCCGCGATTCTGCTGTATACCGGCGGCACCACCGGTCGGGGCAAGGGTGTAACGTTGAGCCATCGCAATGTTGTCAGTAACGGTCTGCAAGTGGGCTTGGCGTTAAGCGTGACCGACACGGATCGTATGCTGCATGTGGCACCAATGTTCCATTCTGCCGACCTGCTGGGCACGGCCGTGACCCTGGCTGGTGGCAGCCACGCCTACCTCGCCACACCAACACCGGAAAGTTTTGTCGACGCCTTAGCGTCGATGAAGATCACCTACACCATGATACCGCCGACGATCCTTCAGCAGGTTCTGGCACAGGGATTGTTGGCGCAGCGTGACCTGACTGCCTTACGCATTTTTATCAGTGGGGGTGCTCACGTACCGCTTGAACTGTTGCAAAAGGCACAACGTTTTCTGTCCAACGGTTCGATGGTGCATGGATTTGGTCTGACTGAAACGTCGCCCATCCTCACAATGATGCACTATAGCCAGGTCTTTCAGTCTCAAGGTCCGGATAGCAGCGCCCTCAGTTCAGTCGGTCGGCCGTTGGCGGGCGTAGACACCCGAATTCTGGATTCCACCGGCCGTGATGCCCCGACCGGTGAAACCGGTGAGCTCGTGGTGCGCGGACCTAACGTGGCCACGGAATACCTTAATCAACCTGAAATGTCGGAAAACGCTTTCAAGAATGGATGGTTTTATACCGGCGATATCGGTTCGATCGACAGCGACGGGTTCCTGAGCATTGTTGACCGGAAAAAAGACATGATCATCACGGGGGGTGAAAACGTCTACTCCGCGGAAGTCGAGGCGGTACTTCGGCAACACCCGCAAATCAGCGATGCGGCTGTGGTCGGCGTGCCTGACGATACCTATGGAGAAGCACTATTCGCACAAAATACCGCGCCAGATGCTGTTCGTCGATGAACTGCCCAAGAGCGCTCTTGGAAAGGTCCTGAAAGCGGAACTGAGGACTCGCTACGGCGCGTAGAACAGCGAAGTATTGACCTGTGTCAGGATCTGGAACCGACGCTGTCTGACACTAGAGATTTGCCACCGGAGCTTGATCTGAAGTCATTGAAAACAGACGCTGGGACAGCGTCGCGCGATTATGGTTGGGCCTATGCCGGTATTTACTGGCCTCCAGAACCATGAATCTGGCGGTGCAGAGCCTCGAAATCTTGGATGATTATGGTTCTTCCGTTAACGAACGCCAGATGATGCTGTTTAAGCCGCTTAAAAAGGCGGCTGACAGTTTCGGCGGCGAGGCCCAGGTAGTTCGCGATGTCGTGACGGGACATGCTCAGACGAAATTCAGTGCCTGAAAAGCCGCGCTGCCTGAATCGAGTAGACAGACTGACAAGAAAAGCAGCCAATCGTTGCTCGGCCGTACGGCGGGAAAGCTGCAACATCATAGACTGATCTGTGGTTATCTCCCGTGCCATCAGTCGATCCAGTTCACGTCGCAAATTAGGGATTTTTGCCACCAGCTGATCGATAGAACTCAGCGGTAATTCACAGACATAACTGTGTTCGAGTGCAACTGCTGAACAGGAATGGTTATCAGCGAGTCCATCAAAACCGAACAATTCACCTGGCAGGTAAAACCCGGTGATCTGGTCTTCGCCGTCAGACGCTGAAATCATTGTCTTGAAAGATCCTGATTTCACTGCGTACAACCCCCCGAACACATCTCCAGTTTGGTACAAAAAATTACCCCGCGCCATTGCCGGGCGCTGATCAACCATCGTCTCAAACTGTCTCATATCGTCCGGCGACAGTGCACGCGGCAAACAGAGTTCAGCCAGGGAACAGTCCTGACAAGTCAGCTTCACGGGGGTATTTAAACCAGACCAGACAGCGACATAGAGAAAACCAACGTTATTTAGTTATTTCCTTACATTATAAGCGGAAATAGCGTTGATTTGGCATGGTGTACACAGACCCCACCCCGACCGGTGAACCGGCATGTGATTCACAGAAAATGCGTCGATTCTTGACGTAGGTCAAGCACTCCACCCGTCCATTTCGTTAGAACACCAGCCTTCAGCGGCTCACATCAGCCACTTACCGACAACTAGGACAAGGAATCAGTTATGAAGAGCTTTACAGGTGGAGACAGAATCATATGGTGTATTTCAGCATCTATCGCAGTCGTAGCCGTGATCACCCTGACTCTGACTGTCATTAAATGGGCCAGCGCTTAATGGCACCAGCCCAAATAGGACAATCGCCCCGTGCTACTGCTGGCGATCGGATTGACACATCACCCACGGACAGGAGGAACAAAGCCTAATGTCCTGACACTCCCCAGCCTGCCAATCGGGTAGACTTTTCATCAAGGAGATCTACAAACAAAACTTAGTCGTATCTAAAACAGATGATTGACTTGACCGGCAAGACCATACTCGTGACGGGAGGCTCACGCGGTATCGGGGCAGCCACCGTACGCCAACTCGTCACCCAGGGCGGCAGCGTAGTCGTTCACTTCGGCTCCAACCTTACCGCTGCACAGGCACTCGCTCATGAATTTGGTGAGCCTTCGATTCATCTATGTCAGGCAGACCTCACATCTGAAAGCGAAACTGAACGCCTTTGGGATAAGGCCGTAGCCTGGCACGGTCGTATCGATGTCCTGGTCAATAACGCAGGCATCTACGAAAAGTCACCCCTGGATCTTGATCTTGATCGCTGGCTTGGCGACTGGCAACGAACGTTGCGCATCAACCTGTTGGCCGCCGCCCAACTTTGCCGCCGCGCCGTCACCCACTTTCGTGAAAGCGGTGGCGGTGTGCTGATCAATGTTTCGAGCCGCTCTGGCAAACGAGGCGACAACATCGACCACTTGCACTACGGTGCCTCCAAGGCCGGTATGCTGGCCCTCAATCGAACCATCGCCCGGGATGGCGCGAAAGACAATATCCTTGCCTACGGCATCGCACCGGGTTTTGTACTGACCGACATGGTCAGCCCGGTCATTGAGGAGAAAGGACTCGCCGCCATGGCTGCGATGTATCCCACTGGGCGTGTGGCGACGCCGGAAGAGGTAGCCAGCTTGATAACTTTCTTCGCCAGCGGTGCAGCGCCCCAAGCAACGGGCAATACCATCGACTTAAGCGGTGCAGCTGAGGTCACCTGAAAAGGACGCTATCCTACATCCTACTGCGGGTGTTGTCTGGCTCCGGGCCGGGCGGACCCAATCCATGAGCTTAGACCACATACCATCAACAGGATAATTACATCGTGAATCGATTTTCTCCTGATCGGCTTGTTTCCCAAGATGACTGGAGCGATCTCACCCGAGTTAAGTCGGCACCCCCAATCGACATCGGCCGCCTGCATACCCATCGTTTGGCGCGGCTTCGGTCGTGTATTGAAGAAACCGGAGCCGCAATGTGCCTGCTTGTCAATCCGGTCAGCCTCCGGTATGCGGTCGACTACCGGGCTTATGCACTGTTTCAGTCACACATCCCCACGGCCTACCTGTTTGTGCCCGTTGATGGCCCGGTAGTCATCTATGGCGCCTTGGATTCCGCCCCCATGGCGGATGAATTCCGCAAGGCCCGGCCGATTTCCGTATCACCCAGGCGCTGGAGGCGGCAGGACTTGAAGTGATCGATGGTGTACTGGCCTCGGAAAACGCGCGGGTGATCAAATCGGAAGATGAGATCAACTGTATCCGCTGGGCGATCGCTGTCGCCGAGCATGGAATCGCCAAACTAAAAACAGCAGTTCATGCTGGCGTAACCGAAGCCCAACTGTGGGGCTTACTCAACTACGCCAACCTTGCTAACAACGGTGACTGGCACGACGGTCGCATGCTCGCTTCTGGGCCGCGAATCAACCCCTGGATGCAGGAAGCCACGCTCAGGCGCGTAGAATCTGGGGACCTGGTGGGCTTTGACACCGATATGGTCGGGCCGCAGGGCTACTGTGCCGATATTTCTCGGACCTTGCACTGCGGTCCAGCAATGCCAACCAGACGTCAGAAACAACTCTATCGCCTTGCCCTGGATGAGATCGAACACAATCTACGGCTGATCCGGCCGGGGATCACTCTGGATGCCTTCCAGCAACAAGCCTTTATGCCGCCAGAGGCATTTCATCAGAACGCTTACACCTGTGTCATTCACGGGGTAGGCATGTGTGATGAATATCCAAGAGTGAATCCTATATTTCGTGGACCCAATCCATACAGTGGGACATTGGAAGCAGGAATGATAATTTGTGTAGAGAGTTACATGGGTGCTGTCGGGGAACGCGACGGCGTTAAATTGGAACAGCAAGTACTGGTAACCTCGGACGGTTATGAAATGCTCTCTAGCGATCCGCTGGAACCGTCGTTGCTGGACTGATTGACAGATAGGTTAATCGTATCGTCTGCAACGCTTTAATGGCTGTGTTCCCGCTGCCACCCGTGGGACGATGACCGCACCACCGCTTCGAAGACCCATTCCGGGCATCAGCAACCTGCGGGACCTGGGCGGCTATGCGGTACAGGGCGGGTCAATGCGCTGGCACACACTGTACCGCTCTAACGAGATCTCGACGACGGATACCGACACGCTGAGCCGACTCCAGACACTGGGCATCCGTACCCTTTGTGATTTCCGAGATGACAAACAAAAACAGAAAGTACCTATCGACATGTCGTTCAGCGCAAACACAAACACCATTGCGGCTCCTATCAGTGTCAGCGTGCTGATTCGCTCAGCGCTTTCCGGCGAAAAACTCACGGGCACAAGTGCGCGAAAAATACTAGCGGATATCTACCGATCTTTAGTGTTGGATCACGCAGATGCCTATAAGCTCTTCTTCAACAGTATTTTGGAGCCGAATAACTTTCCGCTGGCCTTCTGTTGTGTGGCCGGCAAAGACCGCACGGGTCTGGCGGCTGCCCTGCTGCTGACCGCACTCGGCGCCTCTCGCGACGCGGTGTTCGATGACTACCTGCTATCAAATAAATACTGGGAAATGCCGACAGATGTGCTCAAAGAAGAATCTGACGAAGTGCGGAAGGCCGTTTTTACGGCCGACACGCACTACCTGGAAGCAGCTTTTACCGCAATGTCAGAATACTACGGCTCGGCTGAGAGTTTTATACAGAATGCACTGGGTCTTACTCCAGCGCGTAGAGAAAATGTGCTGGCACAGTTGGTTGAATGACAGGCAGACGTCTTTACAGTTCTTGGAATCTGTCCTAGGAGGCTGTCAAGCGATACTGATAAAGGTGCTCATAATGTGGCCGTACTTTTTTGTACAACTGTTTGGCGCGGTGGGGCGCAGTGGAAATATCCGTGTAACCCGGCTCCTGCGGTTTTAGTCCAGTCGAGCCTTTTAATTTCTCGTGCCAGGATCCGCCGTCATACCAGCTATATGAACTCGTATTGATACCCGCCTCCCAGGTGAGTGCCTCTTGAATAAAGGGTAGGCCAACAGCATCACAATAAGCACGGACAATGCCTTCCGGATTTTCGAGTAGATCATCCGAATCAATAACCGGTGGTGCCTGACCGTCTCGATCTGAGATACGGTCAAACAGTGCACGTTGCTCCGCAAATGCCAGTTCCTTAAGGTGCACGTCTGGCCAGCGCTTTTGCACGCTGGTGACGACCTTCGCCGCATCACGAATCAGAAAGGTATGTGTGAAGTGACTTAGAAACTCATCGGTCCAGTGCTTCTCGATGTAGTGAGGAAAATCCTTGGAGAAAATCGGGCCTTGCGCCGCTGCCCGTTGCAGTTTGGACCAGACTAGCGCAAACGTCAGGCCAGGCTTTCTGGGACTGTCCGGTGTCAACCGGGGCCACGGCGCGCCATCACCCTCGTACCACCATTCTCCGAATGGTTCGTGAAAACACGTGAGATCACCGCGCTGGCGCATCATCCATTCAAATGCAGTACCGGTAGACCGAGGTGTTGCCCATAGCACGAGAATCTCATGCACAGCTTTTAGTCCTTCAGCGAAGACAACAAATCACCCTGCTCAGTGACGGGCGCCAGACCCAGCGTCTTGAAAATCCGCCAGTAAAGCGCGTTGTCGTGTGTGATGAGCGGTTTGCCCAACATTTTCTCGAGCCCAACTTCCAAAGAGACAAAACGCTGTGCCAGACCATCGCCTTCGCGCCGGTAATTACTCATGCCGATAGCCAGATAGGCATCTGCATTCGGCGCCTTGGTGGCAATGTACTCAAAGGATTTACGGGCAAGATCACCGTCAAAACACCAGATACAGTCGTTAAGCGCCTCCTGACTCTCAAACCAGCCCTGGTCAACAAAGTTTCCAGCCCACACCACATCAAACCCCGCTTCTTTCAAAAAGCCTGCCGTGCCTTGCCACCAGTCCGGCCAGTGGTAGACCCCATTCAGCGCAACCTTGTCGACATTCAAATCACGCAAGGCCTCCACCATGGCATAGCCCGCCATGTGAAACGGTGTCTCATAGGTCTCACTGAGTTGTTCACAGTACCGACGAATACCCTCGACCCCCAAACCGCTGGCATGCACCCAGTTCGAGCCGACCTGACCGCAGACATCTGCACCGTTGTTGGCCATGCATTCGACAAATTCCTCCAGCAGGTTGAGGTTCTCCTTTCGCTGGGAGAGATGATGGCTATATGACGGCAGGCCGGATGTTCTCGACGCGGTCCTGATCGGTAAACCCAACCTGATGAGAGAATAATTTGTTTTTCGAATCCGACCAGTGGACTGGTTTCCGATAGTCGTTCATGTGTGCTCCAATGACAGCCACTTCCTATAAGTAGTTGTGTGTTTGAAGATACGAAATGATCTGTTCTACGAGTGCGTCCGGGTCTGTGTCTTCGGCGTTGAGGACGATTTCTGCGTTTTGCGGCGGTTCGTAGGCCGAGTCTATACCGGTGAAGTTCTTCAACTGCCCGGCTCTTGCCTTTTTATACAGCAATTTCGGATCACGGGTCTCGCAAACCGCAAGCGACGCATCCACAAAAATCTCCACGAATTCACCTTCTCCCATGAGCGACCGCGCCATCGCCCGTTCAGAGCGAAACGGCGAAATAAACGACGCCATAACGATCAAACCGGCATCGGCCATCAGTTTAGCGACTTCCGCCACGCGCCGGATGTTCTCGACGCGGTCCTGATCGGTAAACCCAAGATCACGGCTGAGCCCATGACGAATATTGTCCCCATCGAGCAGATAAGTACGTTTACCCATCACGTGCAGTTTCTGTTCCACCCGATTAGCAATGGTCGACTTACCGGCACCCGATAAGCCGGTAAGCCACAGCACGCACGGTGTCTGCTGGTTAGCCTCCGCGCGGGTTGCTTTATCGACCAGCATGTCGTACCACACCACATTGGTCGCCCTGCGTAAAGGAAAATCAATCACACCGGCACCCACTGTCATGTTCTGAGTCTTATCGACCAGGGCAAACGCTCCGGCCCAGTCATCACTGTTGTCATCGGCGAACGGTACGGCCCGATCCAGAGCGATCTTGCAGTAGGCGATCTCACCCTCAACCAGTGTTTTGGCTGCGAGCTGCTCCAGCGTATCTGGCTCAACGCGATACGACAGATCCGTTATCTGGACAGTCGTTTCGATGCCTGCAAGACGAATCAGATATGGCCGTTCAGGCAACATGGCATCGCGACCTGTCCAGATCAGATGTGCCGCAAACTGGTCTGCTGTGGGCACAGCATCTTCAGGTCCGACAGACCGGTCATCAGCGACCGGATCAAACGTCCCGTCCAACAGTGCGGCCGACACATCACGCACCTTTTGGATTTTGCTGTGCTCCGATAAATGTGTCGTGCGCTCTTTCATGGTCTGTGGAATTATTCTTGATGCATCAAGTGCCTGGACACACCACGATGTTCCCAACGTGATGCTTGTCGATAAATGCCTGCTGCGCGGCATGGAACTGTGACAAAGGGAAGGTTGCTGCAAGCAACGGCCTGATCTCACCCTGCTCAATATAGCGCACCAACTCCTTGAAGACACCGGGCGGCGCCACGGTGGCACCAGTAAAGATAAGATCGCGTAGATAGAATGTCCGCAGGTCGAATTCTACGACCGGTCCGGCAATGGCTCCAGCACAGGTATAACGTCCCCCCCGTGCTATGACATCGATCAGCTGTGGCCACCGAGCGCCCCCGACCACATCAGCTACCACATCGACGGTATCGCGGCCGATCGCTGCCTTAAGCCGTGATCGTATATCTGTCACATTACGTTCAAGCACTGCTGCAGGATCGAGGTCATTCACCGCATTAGCTTTATCAGTACCACATAGCGCAACCACAACTGCATCGCGCCGGTTTGCAAGTTGGACAAGCGCAGATCCAACACCGCCTGACGCCCCGGTCACCAGCACGGTATCACCCGCTGCGACTTGGGCACGACTCAGCATATTTTCTGCCGTAACATAACTACAGGCGAACGTCGCCAGCTCCGCATCGGTCAATGCAGAGTCAATCGGATGGATCTGACGTTGACTGACCTTGGTGTATTCGGCATAACCGCCATCACACTCACTGCCGAAGTACCCAGTTTTATCGAGATTCATTGGATCACTCCAGTCACGGAGCCATCCATCGACCAACACCCGCTGCCCAATAAGTGCGTCATCAGCCTGCTGCCCCACCGCCACCACGATACCGGCAACATCAGCCCCCTGGATTCGTGGGAAACTGACTGAGGTACCGCCCCAGGTACCATCCTCCCCGTCGGCACCCGCTAGGACATCTCCGGTAGTCGCTTCCATGTTACCTTTGGAGTACCAGGCACTGCGGGTATTGACATCAGTGTTATTAAGCCCACAAGCACCCACGCGGATCAGTACATCGTCCGCTTCCGGAATCGGGGTGGGCCAATCATCATGAATCACCAACTTATCCAGGCCACCGTGGCCTGTCAGTACAACCGCCTGCATTGTTTTTGGGATTTCAGTTGTCATCTTGATAGCGTCTTGGCTAACGCCCGAGTCCTATGCTGTATACACCGCAACTGGTTTTCCCAGTAATGACTCATCTGGTGAAAATCCTAAGCCTGGCAGATCTGGAATCGTAAGTTCGCCGTGTTGGTTACGCGGTCCCCTGCCTGGTGCTACGTCGACTGTCAGCATGTCTTGGCAAGCCCAGCAGCCCAGGCGGAACTCATCCGGAATAGTTTGTGCCAAAGATACGGCTTCGGCATCGGCCAATACAGATCCTCCAGTGGCCATGACATAGATCTGGATACCGTGAGCGATCGCCACATCTCGAATTCGCCTGGCCTTTGTCAGCCCGCCGACCCGATTGATCTTGATTCCAGCCACATCTGCAATGCCTTCATGGGCAATCCTAACCATATCATTCAGACTGACCAGTGATTCGTCTATCGAAATGGAGGCGGTGGTGACCATACGCACGGCTTTGATATCTTCCGTCGTCTCGCAGGGCTGCTCAAACGTCACTCCCAGATCTGCAACTGCATTCATCACAACAGCGGCTTCCCGCCGCGTCCAGGCCCGGTTAACATCATAGAGAATGCGCTCTCCCTCAAGCCGGTTTTGCTCGATATGCCGGATCCGACGGATATCGAGCTCGATATCACTGCCACCCACCTTTACCGAATGGCCACGATAGCCCATCTCCCGGTATTTCCTGATGATCTCCATCATATGGTCTGGCGGACCTGAAGAGATGGATGACATGACGCGGGTACCGGTTTCATAACGCCCACCCAACAAGTCCGGCAACGACAACCCAGCGGCTTGGCCCGAAATATCCATACAGGCCATATCAATTGGAGATTTCACATGGTATGCCCCCAAGGTGTGCCTTCGCCCCAGCCGATATAGCCACTATCGGTTTCTATTTTCACGAAGGTGGCATCCAGAACCTCGAATTTCAGCCGTCCACCGGACAACCAATAGGGTTCTGAAAGTGGCAGATCCTTTTGATAGACGGAAATCTTCTTAATCTTCATTTGAACTTTCTGTGTAAATTGCGAGCGGCTCTCCCAGAACCTGAGTATCCGGTTTCACGCCCAGGCCTGGTTCAGTGCCCGCGTACAACTTGCCATTTCGGACCACTGGCGGTGGCTGTCCGGTTGAAACAGTGTTGTAATTGTGCAGGTCAGTTGTGTTATACAGAAGCGAGGCGGGAGTAGATGCCGCAAAGTGCGCCACCGCCGCTGTCGTGATTTCTCCGCCCCAGGTATCCTCACAGACAACCGAGAGCCCGTGCTCAACGAGATAGTCCCGTATTCGTCGGGCCTTGGTTAAACCGCCAAGATTCGAGATCTTCAGGCATACCACTTCGGCAGATTGATCAACCACCACACGCTGCGCCATTTTTAGATCAGTCACACATTCATCCAGCTTCATGGGCAGGTCTGTACGACGACGAACGTGGAGACACTCGTCGTAGCTGTCACAGGGCTGCTCAATCATCACACCGGTGTCACGAACAGCGTGAACTACTGCGAGTGCTTCGTTAAGGCTCCAGCCGCGATTGGCATCAGCAAACGCAGTTTCTCCCGGTTCAAGCAGTGAGGTCGCATTAATTATGCGGTCGATATCCGCCTTCCAGTCGTTACCAACCTTGATCTGAAACTGCCGATATCCGGCTGAGCGGTGTACTTCCATTTCCTGGGCAGCTGCATGCGGATCCTTCTGAGGCACAACGCGATACATCGAACCACCAATGGTAAGCCTTCCCCCCAGCAGAACACACACTGGTTGTCCGCAACTCTGTCCCAGAATATCCCAGCAAGCGGCATCAATCGCTGACTTGGCATAAGGGGGACCGCGAAGTACAGCGTCCATGCGCCGTTCGATAGCATGAACCTCGCGTGGGTCTTCACCGATAACGGCCGGGGCCAAGAGCGAAAGTGCCGGCACGATACCTTCCGCGAAAGCCGCCAGATAGTTACCCCCGATTGGACAGGATTCGCCGCAACCCGTGAATCCCTCATCCGTGTGTACCGTGATCACCGTGGTCAACGCCGTTCGGATCACATTGCCGCGACCCCAGTGGTAACTCCCTCCCGCGTAAGGCAGTTCAACCTGGAAGGCCTCAATACGAGTGATTTTCATCGTTGGTTATGGCTCACAGCCGTCACGCATCCACTGCTGCAACACCTGTATCGAGTGCTCAGAGTTCACACCACCTGCCGGATTGATGACCAAAGGTCCGGGCCGGTAACCACGATTGCTAAACCCCCTTTGCTGCGACTCAACCAGGTGGACATCCTCTTCGACCGTGGTCTTGCGGTCTTGGACTGCCAGGTCATGAATAAGGTCTGAGGGTTTTCCATCAACTGTATACCAACCGCGCGACACGCTAACCTCGTCCACCGATGTTGGCTGCCAGTGATAGGTATTGAGCACATTACCCGGATACACCTGAAAGGAAAATGTCGGCCACAGAAACCACGATGAATAATCACCCGCATGGGTGTTGGCATCGAGGTCAATGGGATAACTCATCTGACCCAGGTTCTGACACTCCGTGGTGTGGCGTAGACAGTATCCCTGGGGTTGAATGTCGTAGGTTTCCGCTTTGATGACACCCGTGGCAAACGTCCTGTGATTGATCCGGCAGTGATAACACTCCGAATAGTTCTCAACCGAGACCTTCCAATTGCATTTTTCGTTCACAGAGATTGTCTCGATAGGCTTCAATAGATCGATATCCGGAACAAATTCACGCAACTGGATTTCCACTTCCGGAAACCAGCTTTCCATTGGCGCGGCTTCATCATCCAGGTTAACAAAGATAAATCCACAAAACTCCTGAGTAGATACCGATCTCAGACAGACGCTGTCTCTAACTGATTCCGGCATAACTTCGATATTAGGGCCGCGCAGCAAACTACCATCCAGGCGATACGCCCACGCATGGTATGGGCAGACAATCGCCTTATCACGGTGGCCCTGACCTTTAACGAGTTCGTGCGCACGATGCTGGCAGACGTTGTAGAACGTGAGCAGTACGTTATCGTAATTGCGAATGCAGAAAAGCTGCTGGCCAGCGATCTCAAAGGTGAAGTAATCACCAGGATTGGGCGCCTGCGAAACATGGCCTGCATACTGCCAGGCTCTCATGAAAAGCCCAGCACATTCTTGCTGGTAGATCGCGTCACTTGTGTAGTACGCAGGATCCAAGGTACGGACAACTCCAGCGTCGCAAGTCTCGATTAAGCCCATCCGCCAACCATTCTCATTTCAATAGACGCACAACTCATGATAGTCGATACTTACAATTTCCCAAAGACCTTGCCGTTGCGATAGAAGCCATCTCCATTACCAACTTAGCAGTGGTTGAAAATGCACGAGAACCTGCTTGAACCAATTGATCTAGGACCGGCTAGGATACCGAACAGGATTTTCAATCCTCCACACGGCACGACGTTGGGATCCGAAGGTGTCGTTACGGATGACCTGATCGCCTACCACGAGGCTCGCGCAAGAGGCGGCGTGGGCCTGATCATTCTCGAGGGCATGGCTTTTCACCCAAGCTTCGAGTTCGAATCGGCTTACTTGAACGCGGGTCGTGACACCATTATTCCGGGACTGAAAAAGCTGACCAGACGTTGCAGGGAGCATGGCACATCGGTATTCGGGCAGCTGTTCCATGCGGGGCGTGCCGTTCGATACACTCATGACGGATCAAAACCACTGATCTACTCTCCGTCTGATATTCCCGATGATCGTTATCGCGTGGTACCCAGGCCCATGCCCAATGAAATGGTCTGGGAGGTCATCGATAGCTACGCCAAGGCAGCTGTGCGTCTGGTGGAAGCGGATTTAGATGGGGTCGAAATTCTAGCGAGCATGGGTTATCTGATTGCCCAATTTCTAAACCCGGCAACAAATCGACGAGACGATGAATTTGGCGGCAGCTTCGACAATCGGCTGAGGTTCTTACGCGAATCGGTTACACAAACAAGAAAGGCCATTGGTCAAGAGAAAGCCTTAGGAATTCGCATCACCCTGGACGAGAAGACGGAGACCGCCCTGGACCCCGATGAAGTCATCAGAATCTGTAGCGCATTGGAAGAGGACGATGACCTGGATTATTTCAGTGTGATTGCTGGTTCATCGTCTTCTCCAGGCAGCTGGATTCATGTCTTTCCACCCATGGCTATCCCCCATGCTTATGTAGCAGACGATGCTGCGCGGTTGAAAAACGTAGTCTCGAAACCAGTGCTGGTTGCAGGAAGGATCAACCAACCTCAGACGGCATCAGAAATCTTATCTGAGCATAAGGCCGACATGATTGGCATGGCGCGGGCACTGATTGCCGATCCAGAGTTCGTAAACAAAGTTAGCCAGAACAAAAGCGATCACATCCGCGCCTGCATCGGTTGCAATCAAGCCTGTGTGGGGCATCGTCTAACGCACCACGCCATTTCCTGCATCCAGAATCCACGAACCGGTAGAGAGCAGCTTTTCCAGAATATCCAACGATCACAATCAACGAAAACTGTCATGGTCATCGGTGGCGGTCCAGCTGGAATGAAAGCCGCTGTGACTGCAGCAGAACACGGGCATCGCGTTGTACTTTTTGAACAGCAGGCAAGGCTCGGCGGCCAGGTAAATCTTGCAGAACTACTGCCTGGCCGGGCTGAATTCGGTGGTGTCACCACGAATCTTGCTCATGAATTAGAACGAAACAGTGTCGAGATCTTCCTAAATTCAACCGTATCCAGTGAGACGATCAACGAATTCGAGCCCGACACAATAATCGTCGCAACAGGCGCAGTGACCCGACTGCCAGAAGTTGAAGTAGACAATGTGGAACTCGTTCATGCTTGGTCTGTCATCCAGCAACACAAGAAAATTGGACAGAATGTTGTGATCGCAGATTGGGCATGCGATTGGACCGGTCTTGGGGTTGCCCATAAACTGGCTCAGGAAGGGCATCACGTAAGACTACTATCAGGTTCCAGTATCGCGGGAGAGTCTATTCCAGGTATTGTTCGAGACCAATGGATCGGTGAACTGCAGAGTCTGAATGTCGAATTCATCAATTTTGCTCGTTTTTTCGGAGCACAGGATCGAACAGCATTTTTCCAACATATGATCAACAGTGAGCCGATCATCTGCGAAAACGTCGACACGATCGTCAGTTGCTACGCACCCCAGTCAAATAAGGAATGCGACTGGTTATTCGAGTCAACAGACACGCACAAACGACCCACACTTATAAAAGTCGGTGACGTACTCATTCCCAGAACCGTTGAAGAGGCAGTTCTGGATGGATTTCAGGCCGCCTGGTCTTTACAGTGAAGACACTCCGGGTGAGTCTGCGGAGCATTTCACAGGGATAAGTAGCAGCATAGAGGGCCTATGAATTCTCTCGATACGGCAGGAGCGCCTGGTGGGCAACGATCATTGGTTTGATCCGGATCTTTGGACACGCATCACTGAGCCCACTGCTCAGGGGTCTGCCCTGCCAAATGCTGCCTACACTGATTCGGCGTTTTTCAAGCTGGAGCAGAACTCACTTTTCAAAAACACCTGGGTATTCGCTGCCTTTGCTCACAAACTCCCCAATGTTGGCGACCTGTTACCCGTGGAGGTGGCTGGACAACCCATCCTGCTGGCTAAAAGTAATGAAACCGTCATCAGAGCCTTTCATAACGTCTGCCGGCATCGCGGTGCGAAGTTGGTCGATGAATGGAAATCCAAATGCCGTACGATCGTCTGCCCCAATCATTCATGGAGCTACAGCCTCAGCGGCAAATTGCTGGCACGGCCTCATTTTTTCGGTGGTGACAAACACGACGTCAACCCCGACCAATGTCTGGAATCAAACTTGATTGAGATTCGATGTGAAACCTGGAACGACTGGGTGTTTGTTAACTTAGATGGGAATGCCACTGATTTTTCAGCGCATATTGAGCCCCTAGTCAATAAACTCGCCGGTTACGATCTGAGCGCCTTGAAATTTGGCACCGAGCTGGAATTCGATATTCATGCGAACTGGAAATTGGCAATCGAAAATTTCATCGAGCCTTATCACGTCTTCTCCTGTCATCCCTGGCTTAATTCATTTGTCTCGATGGCAGAACGAAGTCCACCGGTATTCGAAAATCACATTCTTTCATGCGGCTACGAATTCACGGAAACGGACCCTGCCCGCGGGGAGGGATTGCCGTACTTTCCGAACCTTCCGAGTGACAAGAAAAGGCGCGGAGACTGGTATGTCTTGTTCCCCAATTTTGCATTTGAGATTTTTCCGGACCAACTCGCCACCTTTGTTGCGACACCATCAGGACCTGATCGATGCAAAGAATCGATCGGACTCTATTTTATCGGCGACGGCGCAAATAGTGATAAATACACAACGGCGCGAAATGTGGTCATCAATAATTGGCATGATCTGAACAATGAAGACATTGGCATCCTCGAGCGCATGCAGGCCGGGCGCTTATCCGACGGGTTTGATGGTGGCGTACTATCACCCTACTGGGACCCGGTTCAACAGCATTTTGCTCGCTTGATCGTTGAATCAGTCGCATCGGATCATCAGAGGTGTGCGGTGGGCATTAATTCATCTGTGCCGACAATTTCACGCGGCGAAAACAATCTAAAGCGATGACCATTCAACCGATTGGATTTTCTATTGGCGACTGGAACCCTCCGGTCAGGCCACCCGGCGAACCGATGATCGGACGCTACTGCCGGCTCGAACGCCTCGACCCGGACCGGGATGGACCATCACTATTCGATGCGTATGCGCTCGATACCGAAGGCCGCAACTGGACCTACCTGGCGCAGGGGCCATTCGGGAACTATGCCGAGTTCCACATCTGGCTGAGTGACATGGCCAAGCTGGATGATCCATTTTTCTTTACCATCATCGATGGTGAAAATCAGACTAGCGTCGGGATTGCCAGTTACCTCAGAATCACGCCATCCGCTGGTTCGATCGAGGTCGGCCATATCCACTACTCCCCGCTACTGCAAAGAACACCTGCCGCGACCGAAGCGATGTACCTGATGATGAAACAGGCATTTACACTCGGCTACCGGCGCTATGAGTGGAAATGCGATGCGCTCAATGCGCCATCGCGCATAGCAGCTCAGAGACTGGGTCTGTCTTATGAAGGCGTCTTCCGTCAGGCCACGGTCTACAAGCAGCGCAACCGTGACACGGCCTGGTATGCCACCATCGATCGGGAATGGCCCGATCTCAAGCAGGCGTTTGAACAGTGGCTTGACCCAAACAATTTTGATAATGAGGGCTATGATCCGGTCGCAGCCCGATCAAGCTCGATCCACAGTGACTGCTATCGCCATAACCGTTTTCTCACTGTTGAGCGCGAGCAAGTATTCCACCGGACCTGGCAGTTCGTGTGCCACGAAGAAAAGCTGCGCCAGCCCGGCAGCTATGTCACCGCATCCCTACAGGGCCAGAGCATCTTTGTGGCCCGCGATACCGGGGGTGGCCTACAGGCTTTTTACAACGTCTGTCAGCACCGGGGACATGAACTGCTGCAGGGTGAGGGCATCACCAGCACTATCACCTGTCCGTACCACGCCTGGGTCTACGATCTTGACGGGTCACTGCGGCGGGCACGGCGCAGTGAATTGATCGAAAATTTCCGCGACAATGACGTTCGCCTGCAAACCATCCAAGTCGAGGTCTTCTGTCACCTGGTTTTTGTCAATCTAGATCCTGACGCTTCAACACTGGCTGAGCAAAGCGGTGACCTCGCCCAGGAAGTAATGACTTATGCACCGGATCTTGGAGAGTTGACCTTTGCACACCGCTTGACCTATCGCTTGAAAGCCAACTGGAAAGCCGTCGTCGATAATTTTCTGGAGTGCTATCACTGCCCCGTGGCCCACAAAGATTTTGTGACCCTGGTGGAGATGGATTCCTACCAAGTCAAAACTCATGGTATCTATTCCAGCCATATGGCCACAGCGGGCCGTACGGAAAATCAGGCCTATGGCGTCGATGACGTGAGTGTGACCGACCATGCGGTCTGGTATCTTTGGCCCAACACAACCCTGATGCGTTACCCAGGCAGGGGTAACTTTATGGTGTGGCGCTTTATTCCGGTCAATGCGGAAGAGACCTATGAGGAGTTCGATTTCTTTTTTGAAACCAACACACCCACCGATGCTGAAATGGAGGCCATCCGATTCATCGATGACGTACTGCAACCCGAAGACATCGGGCTCGTTGAAAGCGTCCAGCGCGGCATGCAGACTCCGGCCTTCAATCAAGGTCGTTATCTGGTAGATCCACAAGGGTCCGGCATGAGTGAACATGGGGTACATCATTTTCATGGACTCGTGCTCGATGCCTATCGCAGGGCCTGCAGCCCATGAATAACCCGACGGGCACCGGACAACTGCATAACAAGACCGCCGTGGTTACCGGCGGCAGCCGCGGGATCGGCCGCGCCATAATTGATGCGTTTATGTCCGAGGGGGCGCGGGTTGTCACCAGCAGCCGGAACGCACCCGATAGTGACCTCCCAAAAGCCGTACACTGGCTACAGGCTGATGTCAGTGACCCAACTCAGGTCGACGCACTGGCAGAATTTGCGGTGGGTCAACTCGGCAACATCGATATCCTCGTCAACAACGCCGGCGTTCAGCTCGAAAAAACCGTGGTCAACAGCACCGATGAGGACTGGAACCTGTTGATGGGCACCAACGCGCGCGGGGTATTTCTGGTTTGCCGCCGCTTCATACCGATCATGTCGGCTTCAGAGGGTGGTTCGATTATCAATATCGGCTCGATCAGTGGCGAGCATGCCGACCCGACCATGGCGCTCTACAACGCATCCAAAGCATTTGTAGCAGGTCTTACCCGATCGATTGCGGTAGATCACGGTGCCGAAGGTATCCGCTGCAACACCATCTGCCCGGGGTGGATCATGACCGGTATGGTTGATGCGGCGTTCAGCCTGGCAAGTGATCCGGCGGCCTCAAAGGCTGATGGGCTGGCCCGACATCCAGTTGGACGCTGGGGCCAACCTAAGGATATTGCCGCCGCGGCTGTCTGGCTGGGCTCAGACCAGAGTACGTTCACAACAGGTCAGTCGATAACCGTAGACGGTGGACTCGTGGCTGCCTCACCGCTCCAACCCGGCCTGTTTTAGGCAGGTGTCCTGTGAAAACACCCTGACTGGTGCAGGTACACCCACAATACATCGATGACATTATCTGGGAAAAAAGCACTGGTCACCGGCGCAGCCGGGGGTATCGGCCAGGCAATTGTCAAAGCCTTGACCGACGCCGGTGCGGCCATTGCGGCGACAGATTTTCAGCTCGAGGATATCCCGTGCAATGCTGCCATCCCGGGTGATCTCACCGATCCCGCGCACTGCGATGCACTGCCCGCAAAAGCCAGCGAGGCACTGGGTGGCTTGGATATCGTGATCAACAACGCCGGGATCATCCGCCGCGGCGTCATCACTGACTCAACAGATGATGACTACATTCAGTCCATGGCTGTCAACGTCGAAGCACCCTTTCGAATCTGCCGGGCGGCCATACCGATTCTGGCTGCCAGCGGCGGCGGTGCCATTGTCAATGTCTCATCCTGCTGGGGTGTACGGCCTGGCCCCAACCATCCCCTCTACTGCATGTCTAAAGCAGCACTCGCATCGATGACCCAGTGCCTGGGCCATGACCACGCCCACCAGGGTATTCGTGTGAACGCCGTCTGCCCCAACGAAGTGGACACGCCTATGCTGCGCTCGGGATTCGGTGCACGCGGTATCGACCCTGAGACAGCCATTGACAATCTCAATCAGTCCGTACCGCTGGGACATATCGCCCAACCGGAAGAGATCGCCGACGTGGTGCTGTTTCTCGCCTCTGATCAGTCGCGCTACATGTGTGGCGCGCTGCTGGAGGTCAATGGTGGAAAGCCAGTGATATGACAACAAACCGCAAACAGGTTGCGTTGGTGACGGGCGGTCGCAGCGGTATCGGACAAGCCTGTGCCCGGAATCTGGCTAGCCAGGGCATTCAGGTGTTCACCGCACAGAGGCAGGACGACCCTGAATTTGACAGCATCTGCACCGATCTTGCCGACACCGACGCCCCGCGCCAGATTATTGAACACGTCACCGAACACGCCGGACAGCTCGACATCCTGATCAACAACGCGGGCATTATGCTGGAGGCGACTGTCGAGACAATGTCGGTCGAGAACTGGGACCGAACGCTGGCCGTTAATCTTCGCGCACCTTTTCTTCTGATCAAACAGGCACTGCCCTATCTTCGAGACGGTGGTCGTATCGTGAACATCGGTTCCATTGAAGGCCTGGGCTCGAATGCACGCCACCCCGCCTACTGTGCGTCCAAAGCGGGCCTGCATGCGCTGACACGCGCTGTCGCGGTGGATCACGGGCCCGACGGCATCCGCTGTAATGCCGTCGCACCGGGCTGGATTGATACCGAACTCAATACCGACTTCATCGAGTCGATGCCGGATCCGGTGCGCTTCCGCGAGGAGATTGGCCGCATCCACCCGGTGGGCCGTACCGGCACACCCGAAGAAGTCGCATCACTGGTCGCCTGGCTGGTCTCAGACGACGCCTCGTTTGTCACGGGCCAGGTCTACACGGTCGATGGCGGACGACTGGCACGACTGCCCCTGCCCTGAACCCCTATCTCGGTGATTACCGAACGCACGTTGGGCATTGCCACAATCGGGCAGGCACCCCGCGATGATATTGCTGCGCTGTTTTCCGAGCAGGCGCCCTCGTCCACCCGCATCCTGTTGCGGGGCTGTCTGGATAACCTGACTGACGAGCGGATCGCCCAGCGCCCACCGATGGATGGTGCGGATACGCTGTACACCCGACTGCGCGGTGGAGTTGATGTCAAAATCTCAAAATCCCTTGTGATTGAGCACGCGTCCAACACACTGCAACAGCTTCGTGCCGATGGTGCCGATACGCTGGTCTTTGCCTGCACTGGCGAGTTTCCTCCGATGGCCGGTGATACGGGTGTCATCTTTCCCTCACGAATTCTCAATGCGCTTGCCGAGAGTTTGCTCCCGCGCGGCCGGTTGGGGCTGCTCGTTCCACTGCCGGAACAGTCGGACAAACTGGTAGCGAAGTGGCAACGCACCGGTGTGGAGGTAGTTGCCGAGGCTCTACGCCCCAGTGCAGATGAGGCCGAAACACGCAATGCCGCAGAACGGCTGGCCCGCCTCACACCGGACCTCGTGGCGATGGACTGCATGAGTTATACCCCGTACAGCAAAGCCATCGTCTCGGCCACCGTAGGCGTACCCACGTTGCTGGCTATCACGGCCACCGGCCGCGTCATCCGGGAACTGCTGGAATGAGCGAAACTCGAGAACTCAGTCTGGATGATATTGAGTCGTTGGCCGTCGGTGCCTGGATCCTCGGCACGGGTGGCGGCGGCAGCCCTTACCTGGGCCTGCTGAACATGCGCCAGCTCTATGC
>LUMD01000148.1_pt1 | contig 36040 bp, 24 predicted proteins | sample 729651 | NCBI WGS metagenome assembly LUMD01 (sample SAMN03860272, study PRJNA289734) | marine metagenome | biome: seawater column; feature: ocean; material: water; isolation source: Red Sea water column Station 34 - depth 258m | place: Saudi Arabia: Red Sea | collected 2011-10-15 | depth 258 m | reverse complement strand
GATGTAGAGTGCAAGCCCGATTATCCAGTAGAGATTCATGACGCCGCCGTAGAACAGCAAGGCCATGAGGAACCAGCAACAACCCAAGCAAAATGCGCCGTGCACCAGGCCCATCCTAAAAGCGCCGGTGCGCCCCGGCCGCCAGTGCGCAGAAAGAAAGCCGATAGGTGAGCGGCAATGCCTGAGACACGCATTCTTCCAGGGTGTGAGCTGCCAGACACCCGCTGCGATGAGTAACCCCGCGCCCAGCACGGCGCTGGTGCCCACCATTATGCCGGACAGGAGGCCGCTAGCTTCCAGTCCCCACTGGGCACCAGTAGCAATGGCACTGAAGGCCGCCCACATGATCACATAGCCGAGCGCAAATACGCCCGTCGGCACGTAAGGTGCACCTTTGTTCTTTTCCTTGCGCATCATGCGGGCGAACAGCCACATAAAAAAGATGACGGTGGTATAACCAACCGTCCAGCCGCGGTTGTCCATCATACCGCCGATGGCCTTGTCTCCGGTCGACAGCCCCTGCATGCTGGGTTGGGCCGAGTCGCTCACGCCCACCGGCTGGGTCATCCGGGTCATCTCGAAGGCACTCATGCCCATACCGGCGCCGGCAAGTACGTAGGCCCAGCTCAGCGCGATCACTGCGACCAGTGCGATCACCACCACGAGGCGATCGCGTCGGAGCACAGACTCCAGATCGAAAACGACTGCCACCAAATTATTAGCGCGCTAACCGGCGAGTGGGAAGCGGCGGCGGGCCTCATTGAGGTCCAAACTTAAGCCGTTCCGGTCCCACGCCACGTAGGACAGTGAGCTGTGCCGGGAGGTGAAGTCAAACTTGATGTCACCGATGCCTTTGGCTGCACCGTCAGCCCCTTCTGCTTCGTGAAACACCCAGCCGTCGGGCAGCGTCGTGATAATCCGTTGCTCAGTGTCCGTGACCGGATTCAGTATGGGTTGCGCCTCGGTGCGCAATACGCCGGGTACGTCGATACGTGCGCGCCGAGCCTTAATGTCCCAGTCCCATCCAATTTCGGTGAATATCGGCTCGTGGGGATGCTCGATGATCACGCTGAAGATCTGGAACATAGTTCCAACTGGCTGATCTTCACCGGTCAGGATATAGAACAACGCATCGCGCTGCTCGTCGGTGGCACGACTCTCCAGGATAGGCTGCATGTGCCCGTCACCATGATGTATGGCGCGAGGAAAATAGAAGGTGGCGACGACGACCAAACCATCCAGGTTGACGCCATCGCATTCGCCCTTGTTAATTTTGAAACCCACCGCGCCGGTGCATTCGCCCCGGGTCGGGGGCGCCATGGATTCGCAAGGGCAACCGAAATCGCAGCTACAAAACTCGATGTATTCTCCCTCAAGTGACCATTCTCTAATCGCCATCGTGTGCTTCCTCGTGCCTTATTAAACGTATAGAAAGAATAAGCCCTCGCTCTTGCCCAGTCCAGAGTGACTTCCCGGTAATTTGCCACCCACTACCTGTCACCTCTACGATTTCTTACCCACTACCTTCCAACGGACGGCGTGGTGGATCGTTACAAGGCCCCGAACACCATGTTCTCCCGAATGGGCTGGTTATCGAGCAGGCGCTGTAAACCCAAGCGAGACAGGTCGAGACTACGGTAACCCCCAAAAACGATAAGTTCCATCAATGCACGGCCTGTGGCGGGGGAATGTTGCAAGCCATGACCGCTAAAACCATTGGCAAACAACAACCCATTCACCGTTGGGTGAGCACCGAGAAAGGCATTATGGTCAAAACAGTTAATGGCAAGGTGTCCGGCCCAGGCGCTTTTGAGTTTTATGGCTTCGAAAGCAGGTATCCGATGGGCAAGTGCCGGCCAGACCCGTCTGTTGAACACCGTATAGTCAATATCAAAGTCGAAACTCCAGGGGTTCTCGTCGGGGCCAGGAGCAAGAAGGGCCAAGTAGCCAGACCCCTCGGGGCGAAAGGTGACTCCGGAAACATCTAGGGTAAGTGGGTAATGCTTGACTGCTCGTTGGCAGTCGAACACAAATGTTACCAATCGTTGTGGCCTGATAGGCAGTTCGATCCCGGCCATTGCACCAATGCTCGATGCACGGGGCCCTGCGGCATTCACTACCCATTGCGATCTGATCTGAGCACCTTCCTTGAGCACCACACCTTGGACTTGCGTATCTTTCTGGAGTAAATCGACAACCTCGTCATTCGCATAGTGCACGCCGAGGTGACGCGCCTTGCGTTTGAGTCCGTTCAACAAGCTCATGGGTTCAATCCAGCCTTCATTGCGATAACCAAATGTGGCGGCGCTGATGCCATCGACATTGATCTCGGAGAAACGATCGGCAACCTGGTCAGTTTCCAACCACTCCACCGCCACATCGTAACCACTCTGAAGGTCATAGTTCGCCTTGGCTTGTTCACGTTTGGTTTCATCTGCCAGCAGCAGATAACCATTTTCGACATACCCAAGGTCCAGCGCATCATCGCCAACAGCGAGCCAGGCCGGTGCATTGCGATAAAACTCAAATCCGTAACCGGACATCGCGATGCATTCCGGCGTTGAAAACTGTTGCCGTATACCGGCCCAGGAAAGTGCAGTAGAGCACTTTTGGTAGGTAGGATCGCGCTCTACGACCAACACGGTTCCGTCAAAAGCAGGTTCAGCCGCCAGGTGGTAAGCAATAGAACTGCCGACAGCGCCACCGCCGACGATCACAACATCATATGTTTGACTGATCATCGAAATTTCATCTTCATCAATTAGCATTTACACAACGAACCAAAACCCAGCTTGTCGACCGGCTTAAGCATATACAAAGCCTTTGTTAGATGGTTACTTCTGCAAGGGAATTGGGATGCGTGGTGATCTGCTCATAGCCAGTATCGGTAACAATAAAACTATCTCCAACCTGGGCCCGAAACTTGCCGGGTACCGTAACCGAGCCATCGACGGCGAACACCATCCCCGGCTGCAACACGGTCTTGTCACCGAATACGAGTTGTGGGCTTTCGAGAAAACTGAAACCGGTCGCGCGGCCACAGCGGAACGGATACTCATAGCCCGCGGCTTGGATTACCTCTGCGTAGGCTCGGTGAACCTCCTCGGCAGCAACACCTGGCCCCAATACGGAAAGCGCTGCGGCCTGACTGTCAACCGCTGTCTGGTAGGCTGACTCCTGTGAGGTGTCGGTGATTTCTCCCAGCCAGAAAGTACGGTCAAAACCCAGCTTGAAGCGGTGAAAATTTGTCATTCCGCAAAAGCACAGGAAGACTGGTTCGCCGTACTTTAATTCCTTGGTACTGGCTCGATGGTGAGTCATGGTCATTTCTTTGCCCGATGCCATGATCTGCATGAAGTGAATGCTCGGCGACATACGCTTGTCACTGTAATGCGTCTTCAGTAGTTCGGCCGCCTTGCGGGTACCGGCCTGAGTAGCGGAAAGCGCAACCTCGTATTCCGGTACGCCCTCACCGATCGCGCTGCGGCCGGCGCCCATCATAGCGATACCAACTTCCCCGGCGTGGCGAGCGATCTGCAGCTCGTCGGATGACTTGATCATCCGCATCTCGCTGACCAGGGGCATCAGGTCGGTGAGGCGGTCTGGATTGACCAGAGTATCAACATAACTGCGCACTACCGGGGGCATCAGATCCGGTTCAATCCCAATCCTGGCCGTACCTTCAAGGAAACCGGGCAGCGCTTCCCGCCATTCGTTGCCCATGCCGTCGTTCCACAGTTCTATACGGTCGACAACCGCAGCTGACTGGGCCATCTCCTTTTCCATCGATGGGGTAATCAGCACGCTTTCGCCGTCGACACTCACAACCAGCAGAGTGGGGCGGCCGAAATCCATGTGCAGATAGTCGTAATAACCGCTGTAATAATAGACACTGTCGTCGTCCGTAATGAGAGCGACATTAATTCCGGATTCGGTGAGCCGTTCTCGAAGTGCCGTCATTCTTGCCTTGAACATGTCTTATTTTCCCTGGCAACTTAATTGAACACATTGACAGAAAGATTGTATTGGATAAGCGTAAAAGGTTGAAATCAGTCAGGTCCATTGAAACCCAGGCCAAAAAAGATCAGGACTCCAATCAGCCACGAAACTTAGGAAACGCACCCATGCAGCATAGGGGTGGCTGCCGGCTTTGTTCGTCGAGCAATAGCTTTCGCCGCCCGGCATATCCAGTAGAGCGTAGACACAGCAAACGACAGACCTATAAACTTGGCTCTACCAATTTTCAGCCATCGTTCGTTCTTACCAGATTGCTGTTGTGACATTTGTTGACCAGAACATCAACCACGGATCCCGATAATGGACTCAAAAAGCACCTCTAATACATCCCAGGCCGAGAAGATTTATGAGCTCGGAGAGAAACCGCCGCTCGGTGTTGTGCCTGAAAATATGCACGCATTCTGTGTCCGCCAAGACCGGTTTGGTGAACCCAAAGATGCCTGGCAACGCGAGATCCTACCCGTTCCCAACATCGGGCCCCAAGATGTGCTGGTTTACACCATGGCCACCGGCATCAACTACAACAACGTCTGGGCGGCACTGGGCTATCCGGTCGACGTCATCGCCGATCGCCAGAAAAAGGGTGAACCGGAAGACTTTCATGCCGGCGGCAGCGATTGTGCTGGTATCGTTTGGGCGGTGGGTTCGGAGGTCAGTAACGTCGCGGTTGGAGATGAGGTGGTTGTGCATTCGGGGTGGTGGGCACCGGATGACCCCTGGGTACTGTCCGGTAAAGATCCAATGCTTGCACCCTCAACTCGAATCTGGGGGTATCAAACGAACTACGGCAGCTATTGCCAGTTCGCCCTAGCGCAATCGCATCAATGTCAGGTCAAACCCCCACATCTCACTTGGGAACAGGCTGCTTGTTATATGCTTTGCGCCTCGACCGCCTACCGCATGCTTATGGGGTGGTCGCCCAATATTGTCGAGGATGGCGACGTGGTCCTGGTCTGGGGCGCGGCTGGAGGGCTTGGGTCTCTGGCTCTGCAGATCGTCACTGCCCAAGGTGGCCAGGCTGTGGCCGTAGTCTCTGACGAGGAAAAACGCCAGTTCTGTCTGGACAAGGGTGCCGTTGGCGTCATCAACCGCAATGAATTCGATCACTGGGGACCAATGCCTGACACGACCAGCAAGGAATGGGGTACTTGGATGAAGGGGGCTCGCGGTTTTGGCAAGGCGATCTGGGATGCAGTCGGTGAACGCAAGAACCCGAAGATCGTGTTTGAGCATCCCGGGGAATCAACCTTGCCGACATCCGGGTTCGTTTGCGATCTGGGGGGTATGATCGTGATCTGCGCCGGCACCACCGGCTACAACGTGACACTGGACCTGCGCTATCACTGGATGATGCAGAAACGATTCCAGGGCAGTCACCTTGCCAATGATCAACAGGCAGCAGCGGTAAACGAACTAATTATCTCAGCTAAGGTCGACCCCTGTTTATCGAACACGTATAACTTTGATGAAATTGGACATGCCCACCAGCTGATGCATGAAAACAAGCATCCCTATGGCAACATGGCCTGTCTGGTCAACGCAACCCAGACCGGCCTGGGTGCGAAGTAAGTTCAAGCGTGGGAGGGTTGAGTTGAATTAATCGCCGGACCTGCAGAACCGGCTACTAGATTTGCTGGAATAGGCATCGGGGAAGGATCTGCAGCCGCTAAATTTCCCAGCGCCCTATCTCTTTGGAAACGCTTCCATTAACGTGCCGAAGCACGATGGATTGTTGCTAGGGAAATTCAACCGTACACGAAGTGCCCGCGCGGATCAGTCGCGCGCTCTGGAAAAATACTTTGACCAGATACCGCGTACTTTCCTGCACCATCCCGAGCGGTTCAAGGCCAACAGTGGTATTTATCCCTACAAAGCGCTCTCCAGCAACCAACACTGTCATCTCATGCTTACCTGAGTATCGGGTGAGGAACCTTTCTCCGCTCAAAAGGATACCCCAAATTCGGGGGAAACGAAGCATTAAATGTCATTGCTAACCCGAAAGTGTCTCCTGTCTGGCTCAACCGGGTCACGGCGCAATTCTGGGTAATGTAGTCCCCGACGTAGTACCCTTGCACAGGGAGCGTTGAAATTCATATTTACCGATTACCCAAACCCAAGAACGCACACTGGGCTTGCACCAATTTGGGTTTTGGATACACATTACAACGGCGACTGATTTTTCGGAGGACAGGCTGTGGGAAGTGTACTGGAAGGTATTCGTATCCTTGATTTTGGTCGTTATATTGCAGGGCCATTCTGCGGCATGCTATTGGCTGATATGGGGGCTGAAGTAATTAGAATTGAAAAAATAGACGGCAGTGAAGACCGTTATACCATTCCTGTCGGTGAGGGTGCCGACGGTGAATATAGCGTCGGCGCCATGTTCCTCCAGATGAACCGGAACAAACTTGGGTTAACGCTGAATCCAATGAAACCCCAGGGCCGTGAAATTGTGCGCAAGTTGGTCGCTACTGCTGATGTCGTGATCGCCAACCTGCCGGCCCCCACGCTTAAAACAATGGGGCTGGATTATGAAAGCCTGAGTACGATCAAGCCCGATATTATTTTGACCGCCGTTTCCGCGTTTGGCTCGACTGGCCCCTACAGCCACCGGGTGGGCTTCGACGGCGTCGCGGCGGCAATGTCCGGCATGATGCATCTGACCGGGAATCCGGACAAGCCGATGAAGGCTTATACGCCTTGGGTCGACTACGGTACTGCATCAGGTGCTGCTTTTGGCACCCTGGCTGCGTTGATCCATCGCGACAAGACGGGTGAGGGCCAGATTGTTGAGGGCACGCTTCTGGGTACCGCGCTGGCGTTCAATAATGCGTTATTGGTTGAGCAGGCAATGGTCCAGCCAGACCGGATCGGAACCGGTAATCGTGGACAGATAGCTGCCCCGTCGGACGCGTTCTGCTGCAAGGATGACGAATGGATCATCGTGCAAGTCATTGGTCAGCCTCTATTTGAAAGATGGGCGCGGCTTATGGGTGAGGAGGAACAATGGCTTTCCGACTCTCGTTTTACCGATGATATGTCGCGCGGTGATAATGGCGCGGTGATCTCTGAGCGAATGCAGCGATGGTGCGCCGAACTGAGCAGGGAGGAAGCGATCATGGCTCTGGAAGAGGCACGAATCCCGGTTGGGCATATCTATAAACCATCCGAAACCTTGCAGGACCCTCACGTTCGTGATGCTGGTTTCTTCAAAGAGATTGAATATCCAGGTGCTGCTGCTCTTGCCCCGATTACCGAGACCCACGTGCGACTATCGCGCACGCCAGGCGAGATCCGCTGTCGTCCACCTACCCTGGGTGAACACACCGGGCAGATTCTCTCTGAACTGGGCTACGATGAAGTGGCTGTTGCTGAGTTGAAAGCTGCCCGCGTCGTGTAACCACGACTGATTACCCTACCCGCTTTAGTCAGTCCGGAACGATTGCTATACCGTCACGGGAAACAGGTCTGTCATAACTCCAGATATTCACATCGTACCCCTGTTCCCGGAGGTGGTCGGCGTGTACGGAGAGGTAACGCTGAAAGCTCGGCTGCTGCTCGTAGGCTCGCTCGAGTACATAACGAAAAATCCCCTGGGTATGGAAAGTTCGAAATACAGCTTCCAGACGCACGACCTCCTCACCCAAAGCGTCAAATAACACCACTGTGGGGGCAAAGCCCACACCCAGTTCCGCGGCCCATTCCCGGGCCGTGGTAGATCGACCGTCTGGGGTGACGATCGGGGTGTCCGACCATAAGTCCAACTGCAGCGCCGTCATCTTCTCGATCTGGCTGCGCACGATAGGCTGCACCAGTACCTTCCGATGAAAAGTATCGCACTCAAGGCAGCGGGACTGCTCAAAGAACACCGCCAGCGGCCGGCCGTCTCTTGCACTTAGATCGAACGGTGGTGGGACAAAAAACACCTCGCTGTGAAGTGTACCGCTCTCAGCGCTACTGCCAGACCGGCTGGCTATAAATTCATTGAAGCTGCCGGACTGGTCGGAATGGGTATGTGCATATTCCAGAGCACCCCGGAACACATCGGGCGGATAGTAACCGTTCACCCGTAATACAACCCTACCCGCCTCGTTGAAAAAAAACAGCGTGGGCGTGAACTGTACCTTCAAGGCCTGAGCCAGTGTTTTCTCGGTAAAGGACTGGCCGCCAACCTGTACCACCTCTCGATCTCCCCACATGTTGAGTGTGACGAGATCAAAATAGGCCTGTGTAGTCTGGACGATATCCCGTTGGCCGAAATTATGCTGTATTAAGGCACTGCAATAGGGACAACCATCCTGGTAGAAATACAGTACAAGCCGTTTGCCCTGTGCCGCGGCTTCTGCAATGTCCTCTTCAAAGTCGAGAAAGCTCTCTTTGAACCATGCTGGGTGAGTCGTGCGCTTGACTCCATCGAAACTGCCGATCTTTTGTTCGGCAGCAACTAGAGCCTGGATAGCGACCAGCAGCAGGCCCGCTAGTAGCACCCGGCCGCCGACAGATAGAGGGATCCGAAAAATAATCACCAAAAGTACCAAAACTTGTCGTCAAATGCCTTCGTTCAAAACCCTGCTTGTTTATCCAAGAGTATACTCAACTCTCTAATTTTTAAATTTCCTAATCGAGGAAGTTTGTGACCTATCCGTTCTATTTAGGTGAATATTCCCGCCCGATTTCTACGTCGAAACCAAAGGCACAAACTTGGTTCGATCGAGGACTTGCTTGGGTCTATGGGTTTAATCATGAAGAGGCCGCAATCTGTTTTCGCAGGGCTGTTGAGATCGACCCCACTTGTGCGATTGCCCACTGGGGGATCGCCCTTGCAAGTGGCCCTTTCTACAACCTGCCATGGTGCTTTCTGAGCGAAAACGAAGCAGAAAATATGGTTCTGAATTGTTACCCCGCCGTGCAACAAGCTCTTAAATTGTCAGATAACACAACTCCAGTCGAAAAAGCACTCATTTATGCACTTTCTCAGCGTTACCCCTCCAATCAAGTTGTCAGTACGGAAGAATTTAGCAAATGGGATGACGCGTACGCAGACGCGATGCGGGCTGTCCATGCGGATTTTCCAGAAGACCTTGACGTTATCGCTCTATTTGCTGAGGCAATGATGACGCGCACCCCGTGGAAATTATGGGATATCGACCGGGGAGAACCTGCCACTGCGGCCGACACCTTGGAAACATTAGCTCTACTGGACACGGGCCTTGACCTGATTCTGGAATGCGGTGATGCACCACATCCTGGCATTTTGCACATGTACATCCACGCGCTGGAAATGTCGCCAACACCCGAACGCGCACTCAAAGCAGCGGATCAGCTGTTCGAGTTGTGTCCGGATGTCGGCCACCTACAGCACATGCCGGCACATATTTACGTGATCTGCGGTCAGTATGAAGACGCCATCAGGGTCAGCAGAAAAGCCATCACAGTAGATGAGCAATATGTTGAGTATGCAGGGCCGTACAACTTTTATACGACCAACATTTGCCACGACTTACATATGATGATGTATGCCAGCATGTTTGCCGGGCAGTTTGAGCCAGCGATTCAGGCAGCACGAACCCTGACCGCAACCCTGTCAGCTGAGCTGCTCGCAGTGGAGCGACCGCACATGGCAGTAACGCTGGAAGGCTACCATTCGACCTTCATGCATGTACTCGTTCGATTCGGCAAATGGCAGGAAATTCTTGATAGCCCTCTACCCGATGATCCCGAGCTGTACTGCGTATCAAGTGCAATGTGCCACTATGCACGCTGTGTCGCCCATTCGGCGCTCGGCCAAATTGATGCAGCAACCGAGGAACGAAACTTGTTTAGGGAAGCCCGGAAACAGGTTCCAGAATCTCGACTTTTCTTCAACAAGACGATATTCTTGCTATCGCAGAAGCAATGATGATGGGTGAGCTCGAATATCGGAAAGAAAATTACGAGACCGCATTCAACCACCTGGAAACCGCTGCCCGGCTGGATGACAATCTCTACTATACGGAGCCGTGGGCCTGGATGCATCCACCGCGTCATGCACTTGGGGCACTGCTGCTGGAACAGGGGCATGTCAAAAAAGCCGAGCGAGTCTATCGCGCCGACCTGGGACTCGATAAAAAACTCGGCCGGCCACTACAGCATCCAAACAATGTCTGGAGCCTCCACGGTTATTTGGAATGCCTGCAACGTACCGGCCAACACGACAAATCCAAGGAAGTACAAAAAACTCTGAATAGTGCACTGGCCCGGACTGGGCAAAAGATTACATCGTCTTGCTATTGTCGACGCACTGGTTGAATTGTGACGCAAGTAGGCTACCAGGCATCCGGCTGATCCATGACTATCCTGAGAGCCTTGTTCCACTGGTCATCCCCTTAACGCGGTATAACACTTTGCAAGGCGTTATGAAGTTGATTATCTCAAGGAGCAGTACATTCTGAACGCCCACCCACGAGAACCGACGCTGCACAACACGGGCTGAAATAACCTCGCGAGGCCACGGTGGCGCCTACCGTGCCAGTTTTACACCTGCCGCCACCCGGTCCCAGGTCCTAGGTGTAATCCCCTTAGCGCGTAGCTTGTACTTTTCCGTTTTCCCAGTGGGTGTTTTTGGGATCGCATCAGTAAACTCGATGTACCGGGGAATCATAAAGTAGGCCATCCGCCGATCAAGGAACCGGATCAGTTCCTCAGGTTCTATAGTAACGCCCGGTTGCGGTGTAATCACCACCATCACTTCCTGCTCGGAGTGCTCGACCCAAACGGGGAAAACCGCGCATTCGAGAACATCGGGGTGCTGATTCACTTCATCCTCCACCTCCATTGACGAGATATTTTCCCCCCGGCGCCGCATGGAATCAGTCAATCTGTCCACAAAATACAATCGCCCCTCGTCATCCTGATACCCCGCGTCGCCGGTGTGGTACCACAAATTACGGAACACCTGGGCCGTATACTCCGGCTGGCGCCAGTAGTTCAGCATAATTTCCCACGGGGCACGCGGCCGTGTACAGATTTCACCGACAATACCTGTCGCACACGCCTGATCGTTTTCATCCAGTATCTGGACATCGTATCGCCCGGTCGGGAAGCCGACACACTGATTATTGGGGAATGGCTCATCGAAATGATGAATAACCGGACAGGGGCATTCAGTGGAGCCATATCCGGTCGATATCTCGACACCAAATCGCTCACGGAATCGTTCGTGCTCTGTCATCACAGGAAACATCCCGACCTTTCTCAAGGGGGTCTCGCTGTCCTGAGGTAATCGAGGCTGCTGCCACAAAAAGTTTGCTATTGCACCGAGCAGAAATACCACTGTACAGTTGTGTTCCGCAATATCAGGCCAGAAATAGTCGTTGCGATAACCTTTACGAAGCACCACTGTTGCACCGTAGATCATCGATGCATAACACACCGCCCACTGGCCAGCGAGATGAAACAGTGGCAACCCAGCCGTATAGAACCGGTCATCTTCAGAAAGATAAAAAATCTCAGCTGCCCCGTCGGCGTAGCAGAACGAATGGGAGTGTGTGGTAGACACCCCTTTAGACGCGCCAGTCGTTCCCGAGGTATACATAATGCCGACAAGATCGCTGTATTGAGGCGCAGGCTCAAAATTAGTGTTTGTGTCACTGAGCAGATCTTCAAATCGTGCTACCCGGCAGGTTTGCGCAAGCCTGGGTGGAAGTCTGCCGGGCGGCTCTAGATCCCGATCTTCAGCATAGAGGATTACACTGTCCAGGTGCTCAAGATCATCCGCAATTTCCTCCAGCCGCTCCACATATTGGTGGTCGATAACAATCTTTTTTGCAGTCGAATCATTACAAAGTCGTGCCAAGATACTCTTGCGATAGGCGAGGTTGATCGGCACTTCGATGGCACCGCGCTTAGCCAGACCGCACCACAGGGTCACATAGTCGATGGTATCCGGTAACATCACCAGAACCGGCTCCTGGTATTCAATGCCGAACGCTGCCGTACCCCATGCGAATTGATTAGAACGCAGGTGCATGTCGCGGTAACTGATACGGTCTCCAGACGTCGTCTCAATGAAATTCTTATTAGCGAACCGATCTGCCTGCCTGGCCAGGATCTGTCCGACGGTACGCTCTTCTAACGGCAAATTCGACGGGATAAATGCTTTGATCATTGGCTTGCTTTGTAGCCCTTCGATACTCAACACATTACGGCCGGTGGGGTCAGGCATTGTTATGAGACGAAACGACCGAACCGGCTTGCTCTGTCAGCGATACTGATGATCGCGCGAGAGTACAACACCGCTGTCTTTCACGTCACATGGCCAGAAATCCACCGTCGACCGGCATTTCAATGCCCGTGATATAGGACGATTCATCACTCGCGAGAAATAGATTCGCGTAGGCCACTTCTTCTACCCGACCTACTCGCCCAAACGGTACAGCTGAGAGCATTTTCTCGCGCACCTTTGGGTCTGCAGTCATCTTCGAGGTCCTCATTGCCGGCATGAGGCCTGGATGCACAGAATTAACACGAATTCCATCTGGTGCGAACTGGACCGCTGCCGCTTTGGTCGCCATTCGTACAGCGCCTTTAGCCGCGTTGTAGCCCATATGCACAAAACTCTGGCCCACAATCCCGGAAATAGAAGAAATATTCACGATCGAGCCCGCGCCGGCCTTTTGCATTTGCGGGATAACCGCCTGCATCCCCAGAAAAACACCTCGGGCATTCACATCCATCTGTTCGTCCCAGGTTTGGGTATTGAGTAGATCGGGATGGCTGCCGCTCACACCAGCGTTGTTAACCAGGACATCGATCTGGCCGAATGTCGAGATTGTTTCGCCGACTACACTTGCCCAGCCAGTATCATTTGTGACATCGAGCGTTAGAAACCGTGCCTGGCCTCCCGAGTCGCTGATCGTGGCTACGACGTCAGTCCCCTCAGCATCGAGGATATCGGTCACCATGACACAGGCACCTTCGGCCGCAAACAGTTCTGCTGTCGCTGCACCCATTCCCCATGCCGCACCCGTCACGATCGCGACTTTATCTTTAAGACGCATTGTTCACCTCCACTGAATTGATTTCAGGCCCATGAATGGCAAGAATAAACATCCATGGCATGTGCTGCAATCTCGTCACCAGGCCTGTGACTATCCGAACCAGTACCACGCTACAGCCTTAATTGATACACTCATGTTGTACGCGGTCAGGACACTGGCTCATTTGACGAGTCGAACTTCCTGTCGAGGCGCAGACCAAGTCAATATTTTGGAGATCAGTTAATGTCACGTGCCCCACTTGAGAGTTCCCCTATCGTTGAGGCTTATCGTGCCCGAACTCGTGAGTCCGCTGCACTCGCCGGCAATGCGGTTGCACAGTTTCCAAGCGGAATTACCCACGATTCACGACATCTTCGGCCCTACGGCGTGTTTGTCGATCATGCCAAAGGCGCTCGAAAATGGGATGTGGATGGCCATGAGTATGTTGATTACTTCGGCGGCCACGGTGCACTGCTACTCGGCCACGGAAACCCCGAAGTACTGACAGCGGTTCACGAAGCGCTCAACCAGGGCACCCATTTCGGTTCCAGTCACCGACACGAACTGGCCTGGGCCAGTGTTGTTCAACGGCTGATCCCAACTGCCGATCGTCTACGGTTCACAGCGTCGGGCACTGAGGCCACCCATCTGGCGCTGCGCCTTGCAAGAGCATTTACCGGTCGGAACAAAGTGATTCGATTCCTCTCTAATTTTCACGGCTGGCACGATCACATGACGTCGGGCTACAGCTCACACTACGACGGATCCCCTACATCAGGCGTTCTGACCAGTGTCGCCGAGAGTATTGTGCTGCTACCGCCCGGCGATATTGACGCCGTGCGCCATGTGCTGTCTGAAGACAGTGACATCGCGGCAGTCATCCTCGAACCAACCGGTGCCGGTTTCGGCATGGTCCCCGTAGGCGGCAAATTTCTGAGTGCGTTGCGGGAAGCCACAGAGCAGCACGACGTGGTGCTTATATTTGATGAGGTTGTTACAGGATTTCGAGTTTCCCCGGGTGGTGCACAGGCACACTTCGATGTTCGGCCAGACCTGACAACATTGGCAAAAATCCTGGCAGGCGGCCTGCCTGGTGCTGCGGTCGTCGGCAACCGTGAGATTCTGGATGCACTTGATTTCGATGCAGCACCATCCAGTGGCCGCGAGAAAATTCAACACCAGGGCACGTACAACGCCAATCCAGTTTCAGCGGCTGCCGGTACTGCCGCTCTGTCGATCATCGAAACGACCGATGCCTGCCAACAGGCGAATGCTTACGGTGTACGCTTACGCGGTCGCCTCAACCAACTGTTTGCCGAAAAAGAGGTTCCCTGGGCCGCCTACGGCACCTTCTCAGGTTTTCATATCTTTACCAACGCGAACAATCGCGACATCGACCCCGAAACATTCGATCCAACTGTTATCGATTGGCAGGAGCTCAAGAAAAACCCGGCCGGCCTGACACACAAGCTGCGCCTGGCGATGCTGATTAACGGTGTTGACATCACCGACTGGCCCGGTGGAACGATCTCTGCGGTACATACCGATGCAGAACTTGAACAAACCGTAGATGCGTTTCGTGAGTCGATCAGTATGCTGCGCTCCGAAGACGCGATCTGAGTTTCAGTTCAAGTGTTCAGGGGTCATGACCGGCCAAGACTGAAATGTCTTCAAGTGCTCTTCGTTTAGCTGCCTTTACATCCTGAATCTCACCACTGTTGACATACTGTTGCCAGCGGTAACCGAACAAAATGTGGGGTCCCGACTGCACAGATACCTGACTGACACCAGGTGCCCGCAGCGCACTGGGGGGTATCACAGTGACGCCCCAGTCCGGAGCGAAGAACAAGGCCAGGGAAATCCTTGGCTGTGACGTTTCGGGTCTAGCAGTCTTGTCGGGTGTATATCGAACTCTGTGGATAGTGGCCGGAAAGGTCTCCTGACAGAAAATCTCAAACAGCCTCCCCACATTGATGACAAACGCATGCGGAATGACCGGAACATCCAGCCATATGGTTTCTGATTGGTTTTGGCTCGGCGTACTCGCAAGCGCGATTTCTTCCGCGATCTCCCGCGACTCCAGGTCACCATTGAGAACAGATCTATCCTGTACAACTGACTGTTTCTGACCCGGTACTGCTTTGGGCTTTACACGACGCAAAACCTGCAGGCCGCCGTAACACTGATCTTGCAGTAAGACGGTCAAAAATCCATGATCTTTGTGCGGTGCAAGCTCAGTGTGAGGGGGATATTTCCACAGTCGCAGATGAGCGAGGGGCTCCCTGACTTTCGCCTCGAAATACTTTGGATCCAGTCCCAGCGCCCAAGCCATTGCCCCGAGTAACTGGCGGGCGAGGTTTGTGGTCGCGGTATGATATGCGGTAACGGTGTGCCTGAAGTCCGGATCTCCTGGCGGCCACAAATTGTCGCCATGAAGCGGCAGTGGTCGACCTGCGACATCGACCCGACCTTGTGTTTTCAGCCCGATTTCAAACGCTTCCTTGTTGTCTGAGGCGAAATATTCGTATCCACGCCAGTTCGAAGCTTCCCCTAATGACAAACAGCCCGACACCGATTTTTGGTCCTGCGGTCGCGCGAAAAAGCGCCGAGCCAACTGCCGGGTACTGTCAATTAGTTCGTGTGGTACACCATGCCCAACGACCTGAAAAAAGCCCACGCGTGTCGCGGCATGCCGCAGTTCAAGGACAACGCCCATGGGATCGCTACCATCGAGGTAACGGGATATATCTACGATCGGCACTGTCGTCTGCACAAGTATTACCCGTCTATAACGGTCAAGTTAGTCTTTCGCCCGGGCCTGGAAGCCGCTTCGATTCAGTGGCCCTGGCAATATCCTCAATACCTCGATGATACTGTCTCCATCGGCCGGTTCGTGGGTACCGACGATCCAGGCAGAAAACCACTGCAATTCAGCACGTCAGGATCATGGCTAAGCGACTGCAATAGCCTTAATACTCCGGCAGCGTGACTCTGGCCGCTTGGCAGACTCGTGCAGTCGTCAGTATAGTCACAAACCACGTAATTCAACCAACCCAGGGAACAACTGCATTGCCTGAGCAAACCTGCTCGCGTCTTCGGACCCGCCTTTATCGGTTCCTCAACGCCTGTTCCTGGTCTACCCTGGATAACTGAAAACTGCTGCCAGCTTAAGCCATGAACCCTTTTCAACTACCGGAAGAAATCCAGGATCGCTCGACCTATAACCGCGCTGTGGCTCACCTGCGGGAGGCCGGGATACGACTCCCGCTCTTGTCCGAACTCACCAATGCGCCGCAAACACTCAACGATATCTACGAAAAGTTGAACCAGGTGCACGCTGATGACCCTGATCCTCGAAACCTCTATCGCGTTCATTGGTTTAACGATCACGCCCGCACAGGACTCACTGATACGCCCGAGTTCGTACGTCTGCCAAAAGCATTGACCGGTGTCGATGCACAAATTATCGTCGCTCTGGGCGACCGATTTCCGATGATCGGTGCACACAAAGTGCTGGCTGCATACGGCTGTCTGGTCCCACGACTGGTCAGCGGTTCATTCGACCCCGGTCATCATCGCGCAGTCTGGCCATCGACCGGTAACTACTGCCGGGGCGGAATCGCGATTTCCCGCATTCTCGGCTGTCATGGGGTTGCTGTACTGCCAGAAGGCATGAGTAGGGAAAGATTCAGCTGGTTGGAAAAATGGGTCAGCGACCCCCAAGACATCGTGCGTACACCCGGTACAGAGAGCAACGTTAAAGAGATCTACGATAAATGTGGGCAACTCTCTCGTGATCCACAGAACATCATCGTCAACCAGTTTTCGGAATTTTCCAACTACCTGGTACATCGTTTGGTTACAGGTAATGCACTCGACAGAATCTTCCAGTCTGTAAGTACCTGCTTGCCCAACGCCCGGCTGGCCGGTTTTATAGCAGCAACCGGTTCTGCTGGCACCCTTGGTGCCGGTGACCACCTCAAGAGCCGATACGGCACTCGAATCGTGGCGGTGGAGCCGGTGGAATGTCCAACTCTGCTGTACAACGGCTTTGGTGAACACAACATCCAGGGCGTAGGCGACAAGCACGTGCCACTCATTCATAACGTGATGAATACCGACTTCGTGGTCGGGGTTTCCGACTACGATTCAGACGGTATAAATGTCCTGTTTAATACACCAGCGGGTCGAAACTACCTGCACCGGCGAAAGGGTATTTCTGCTGAGACTCTCGACGCGCTGACATCATTAGGATTTTCCGGCATTGCCAATGTGTTAGCGGCCATCAAGCTGGCAAAATACTTGTCACTCGGCCCCGAAGACGTGCTGATCACGGTTGCAACAGATGGATCTGCACTTTATCAAACCGAACTGCAGAAGTGGTTGTCTCTCGAAGCGCCAGAGGGTGTAGATGAGACCTTATCAGCCGAACTCTATGGCGCACACCTGAAAAATGTACGCGTCGACCATCTGCTGGAGCTCACCGAAAGCGATCGAAATCGGATATTCAACCTCGGGTACTATACCTGGGTCGAACAACAAGGCATCAACATACAAGATTTTGAGCGTAGACGACACCAGACATTCTGGAATCAGCTCGAGGGGTTGATCCCTACGTGGGACGCAATGATAGAAGCATTCAACCAGGAAACAGCACAGTCCCGAAACGCCTGATGTACTGGTTTGTAGTCCAGGGCTTGTGAGTACGCAGCTGATTTTATCGACCGTCGATTTGTCGCGTAATTGTAGTCTGCCCTCATCAGACTAGCTTCGCTAAAATAGTACGGGTTATATACCTGAACGTTGCCGGAAAATATCTCTGATCTAAATCGACTATGACTGAAACACCGATACTGGTCACAACAGAAGAGTTGGATGACCATCTCGATAGCGCAGAGGTGCGTGTGGTTGATCTCAGTAAGTTAGAACATTACGCTCTCAGCCATATCCCAGGTGCCATTCACCTGGACTATGTGACACTGTTAGATGGCAACAAACCAGCCCCGGGCCGACTTCCGCCGGGCAAACAGCTGGAACAACTCAGTTCAGTACTGGGATTAAGCAACGGTTGCCGGATCATTGCCTGTGATGATGAAGGCAGTGGTCGTGCCGCCCGCCTGGTATGGACATTACACGTGATTGGCTACCCCAACTGTTCAGTACTCGACGGTGGAATGACCGCCTGGAGAAACGAACAGCGTCGATTAACCGCAGAACAACCACTGCGGGAAAATACTGCACCCAGAGTAGCCATGGATACTTCTGTCATCGCGACTCGGGAATACATTCTGGCCCACCTGAATGATGACCAGGTTAGCCTAGTCGATGCCCGAACTCGGGAAGAGTACATTGGCGCCAAGCAGCTCAGTGCCCGGTCTGGCCACATTCCAGGGGCGGTTAACATGAACTGGCTGGATACGATTGATACCAACAATCACTTGAGACTAAAGCCAAGAAGAATGCTTAAGGATATACTGGAAGCTCGGCAGATTCTGCCAGCGCGTGAAGTGATTACCTACTGCCAGACACACCATCGCTCGGCCCATACCTGGATGCTGCTTAAATCCCTGGGCTACCCGACCGTACGCGGCTATCCCGGCTCGTGGTCAGAGTGGGGGAATGACCCTGAAACGCCGATTCAGACCTTATCTGAGGTAAATCCATGATCATAATCCTGCGTCCCGACACTGATATTGAATCTGCGGAGGGGAAGGCCGTGCTTGATTTTCTGGCCGCCCGCCCGGGGGTCATGCCACAGGTGCACAGTGTGACCGGAACAGGTCGCATTCTGACCGAAATTTACGCCGTCGGTGATACCGACTCACTCGATCCGCAGGAGGTAGCGAGCTTGCCGTCGGTCGAGCGTGTTGTCCGGGTTTCTCGAGATTATCGGATAATCGGCCGCCACGCTGATGATGATCGGGTTGGGGGTTTTGACTACAACGGCATTCGATTTGACCAGCAGTCGCTACACCTCTTTGCCGGATTGTGTGCCGTCGACAATCGGGACAATGTGGAAACCATGATGCGTGCGCTGAACGAACATGGATTACCCTGCACGCGTATGGGAGCCTTTAAGCCGCGGACAAACCCCTATTCATTCCAGGGACACGGTGCCGAATGCCTGCCTTGGGTTTTTGAACTGGCTGGCAAGTATGACATCAAGGTCATCGCTATGGAGGTAACCCACGACACCCAGGTGGATGACATTTTGACCGCGCTGGATGATGCCCGACACCCAACCGGAGTCATGCTTCAGATCGGCACCCGTAACACGCAGAACTTTGAACTTCTCAAAGCTGTCGGCCGACAGACCGAACTACCGGTGCTGATCAAGCGGGGATTCGGGATCACTTTGGAAGAATCGTTGAATGCAACCGAATATCTGGCACGGGAAGGCAACGCTAATATAGTTTTCTGTCTGCGTGGCATGAAAACCAACCTTGGTGACCCACACCGAAATTTTGTCGACTTTTCACATGTCCCGACAGTTAAACACCTGACCCATCTGCCAGTTTGTATTGATCCGTCACATTCCGTGGGCAGTCGCAATCGCGGGCCTGACGGGATCCTGGACATCATGCACGTAACCGCACAGGGCATCATCGCCGGTGCCAACATGGTACTTGTCGATTTTCATCCCAGGCCCGAACAGGCGCTTGTCGACGGCCCCCAAGCACTGCATCTGGACGAGCTTTCCTGGTTTTTGGACGATATGAGCATCGCCCATGAAGCTCATGGCAAACGAACCCAGCTTGCAAAACAGAATAACGGGTAAACTTTGTATTCACTATCCATCAACCTTTTGGGCAGAACTGTGAACAAATCGAACAACGACTGGGAAAATATACTGACACCCGAGCAGTACAGGATCTGTCGACTCAAGGGAACCGAGCCGCCTTTCAGTGGGGAATACAACAACAGCAAATTAGCTGGCACCTATAGCTGCGTCTGCTGTGGCAGTGAACTCTTTAGCTCACGCGAAAAATTTGATTCAGGCTCAGGCTGGCCCAGTTTCTGGCAACCCATTTCAGATAACGCTGTTATTACAAACACTGACCACAGCCATGGCATGATCAGGACTGAGGTCACGTGCAGCAATTGTGATGCTCATCTGGGTCACGTATTTAAAGATGGGCCTGAACCGACAGGTCAACGCTACTGCATCAACTCTATATCACTACAGTTAGTGCCTGACTGATTACAACAGCACGTTAATTGCTGCGTTTTCTGATTGAAGGGATCCGCAAGATATTGCCGGCAATTGGCAGGGTAGTTCGAAGTTCCGGGTTGTACCGCATAATCAGCCAAACCGGTAATTCGAATGAACTGGCAACTCGCCAGACGCTGTCTCCCGGTTGAATGGTGTATTGCTGAACGTTTAACACTTCGAAGTTTTCCTTGAATTCTTCGACCAGTACGCGGTGGTATTCCAGCCGTCGCTGGTCGAATGCGAAAGCCTGGGTCTGCTCTGAAACGGGCAGTAACAGTACATCACCCACTTGAAGATTCTGCGTCTTCTGAATTCCATTGAGTTTCCGAATCGCAGCGATACCACCCAAACGCAGCCAATCCGAATAGTGGCCCAGTGTTTCACCTGGTTCAATATTGATTCGATATACCCGTTTCCCGGCCTGTTCTGTAGCTTGTATGCGGAATTCAATATCCTGATCTAAAGGTCCGATCACGCGTGAGGGCGGCGTTACGACTTCGCTAGATGCAGCACTGGCCTTGCCTGGCTGATCCCGCTTGCTACTGACCTTTGTGCTGCCGCTGTCATCGGCGCTGATCAACTTAGACACACCAGCTCCCGATGTTGTTGACCAAGATCTTTGATTTTGGGCGTTCGCTGGCAGTCGCAACGCCTGACCCGGTACGATTATCGAGGCCATCTGCAGCCCGTTGAAAGCCAGTAACTCATCACATGACACACCCCTGTTGTGCGCGATCTCACAAACCGAATCACCCGCTGTCACTGTGTAAATGGATTCTGAACTCGCCTGGCTCCTTCTGTTTAACCCTAAGGCCTTGGCAATATCCTCGGATACACCTGAAACCAGCAGCTTCTGGCCTGGATGAATAACACTGCGTCTACCCAGTCTATTGTCTGTGAGCAGAGCCTTGCAGCTCACGCCCAGGCGGGCAGCAATCCGGCACGCACTGTCTCCTTGTTTTACACGGTACTCGACGACAGTCGTTTTGAGCGTTTTCCTGGTCGAAGACTGTTGTCTGCCAGTACCAGTGGCTGTGTTCAGCTGACGCGGAATCCGAAGCGTCTGGCCAGGGTAAATCAGGTCCTGCTGGCTGAGTTCATTCGCCGCAAGTAAGGTGTCGCATGACACCCCGTATCGCGATGCGACGCCACAGGCACTGTCACCTTTCCTGACTGTATAGGTGTCTCCACCTCTGGTCTCAGCCAACGCACCAGGGATCACCAATCTCCGGCCGACAGAGAGGACAGAACCCGATGTAAGTCCATTCGCAGCCAGCAATGCACGGCACTTAACGCCATAGCGCTGCGCAACACCACAAACGGTATCGCCCGGTGCAACAGTGTATGCACCAGGGTCAGCGCGGCTGAGCAGTCGACGTTTTCCGGAAGTACCAATCGGAATCTGAATCGACTGGCCAACGCGAATCACGGCCTGCTTTCCCAGCCTGTTCATATCGATCAGATCGCGACACTTCACCCGAAATGCGCTGGAGATCGCACAGGCCGTATCACCGGGTCTGACCGTATAACGCTTTGGTGCCAAACAAACCGTGTCAACGCTGGATTTAACGATTTCAGCCTGGATAGACTAACTCCAAAAACCGCTCTTATCCTGTCGATTGAAGCGCTCTTGCGCAACATGATCGTATCGTAGCGCAACGGTCTTCCCTTTGAATACGATCCAAAAAAACGATCGGCGTTTTGTGCAACATGTCGTGCCGCAAGAAAACCGGCGTAGAAATTCTTGACCGCGACACGGAATTTCTTGGTTCGATAACGGTTTAGAACTGTAAGAAAATCCGGACCGAGTTTCTTTATGGCCCTTCGCATACCGTTAACGCCATAGTTGTAAGAAGTAATTACAAACGGGGTCAGTTCGCTGTCGGATACGTTGGCTTTCTTCGACCGGGCAGCAACTGTCAGATTTTTTCGGCTATCTTTGAGATAGCGCGCCGCTGCCCAGCTGGCCGCTTCCGGATCTAGCCTCTCGTCCATAGTCGCATTCAACTCAAGCCCCAACACACGTGCGGTCCGTGGCATGATCTGCCACATACCCGCAGCCCCTACTCTGGAATACGCTTCAGGGTTGTAGGAAGATTCTACAAATGGCAGGTATTGAATATCCCGATGTAACCCCGCATCTTTGAGTACCCGCCTGACAATCGGCCCGTAGGTCCCAAATCGGCGCAATGCATTTCGAAAACCATCCTTGTTTCCACTCTGACACCGAAGATTCCTGGCTGCGCGACGAAGTGCAGCTGGCGATCTTCCAGGAAACATATTGAGGTAGTGCTTATCTTTTGCCTGAGTGATTGTTTTTTTTCGCTCAATCAGAATCGCAATGCGTTCTAACCGCAGGCGGATCTGGCGCTTCTGCTCTTTAATGAACTGTGTGTTGCCGTTTGTCCCACAGGCTTTGCCCTTGATGATTTTGTAGACCCGATGGGGCCTCTGCGAATCATGGAGAATCGCATCATTGATCCCCCTTCGACCATACACATCGATCCAAAAATCGACCCTCCGTCGAAGCGCATCAGGACAGGGAAAATACTGACCACACTTAAGTTTGTGATGCTGGACCAGGTGATCGGCGGCAGATTGACCTGCTGGATACATCCAAGTCAGAAACACAGCCACGGCCATCCATACAGGTGGCAGAGGCCACCTGCGGAGACAGAAATGCTCAGATCTGGTTACAAGCAATATTTATCGTCCGTGCCGACGAAGAGGAGACACTGCCTAAGATCTAGATTTAACGCCACACCCAGCCCTGATCCTAACAACTTACACACGGGGTGAAAAGCGCCTGTCCATAAAAGAGGTAGCGGAGCTGCATGGTTTGATACACTCCAACTATGATTCAAGCCTGGATCGATCAATACACCACTTTACCTGAACTGGGTCTGCTGGAGAGCCCATGAGCGTCATTTCCAGAGAAGATTTTGTCGGGAGCATCGCCGACGGTCTGCAGTACATCTCTTTCTACCATCCACCCGACTTTGTCCAAGCAATGACTCGAGCCTTCGAACGGGAAGAATCTCCAGCAGCTAAAAACGCGATCGGCCAGATACTGCTCAATTCAAAGATGGCAGCGCTGGGGCAAAGGCCAGTTTGTCAGGATACAGGGATCGTTGTCGTGTTTCTTAAGTTTGGACTGAATGTTAGTTTTGATACCGATGATTCGGTTCAGGAAATGATCGATGAGGGTGTCCGTCGAGCCTACAACAACCCGGACAATCCTCTTCGAGCCTCAGTGGTATCGCCCCCCTTCGGGAAAAGACACAACACCGGAGACAACACACCGGCTGTTGTACACACCGAACTCGTGGCCGGTGATGAGATAGAGATCACCCTCGCCGCCAAGGGCGGCGGATCGGAAAACAAAGCCCGATTCAGCATCTTGAACCCCAGTGACAGTCTATCGGACTGGGTCGTGGAGACGATACCGGGCATGGGAGCTGGCTGGTGCCCACCGGGTATTCTTGGTATAGGCATTGGGGGCACTCCGGAAAAAGCTATGGTGCTGGCCAAGAAATCTCTGATGTCACCGATTGATATGGATGAGTTAATCTCGAAGGGACCGGAGAACGACATCGATGCGCTACGCCTTGAGATCTACCAACGGGTTAACCAGACAGGTATCGGTGCTCAGGGCCTTGGCGGCCTCACGACTGTGCTGGATGTCAAGATCCTGTCGTACCCTACCCATGCTGCCTCCCTCCCTGTCGCGATGATTCCCAACTGTGCTGCCACGCGGCACATACACTTTTCTCTGGATGGCACTGGACCTGCCAAGCTGACGCCACCAGATCTTGGCAACTGGCCGGAGATAGGGACCGACGTCGCAAGTCAGGGTCGACAGATCAATGTGGACATGCTCACTCGTAATGACGTTGCGAACTGGCAACCAGGGGAAAATCTACTGCTGTCCGGCAAAATTCTCACGGGAAGAGATGCAGCGCACAAACGGATTGCCGATCTGCTCACTCGTGGCGAACCATTGCCTCAAGGGGTAGATTTTAGCAATCGGCTGATCTACTACGTGGGCCCTGTTGACCCGGTCGGTGAAGAAGTGGTCGGACCTGCCGGACCGACCACTGCGACACGTATGGACAAATTCACAGAAATGATGCTTGCAGAAACAGGGCTGATCGGCATGATTGGAAAAGCAGAACGTGGGCCCAGTGCGATCGAGTCGATTCGAAAACACCGCTCGGTATATCTGATTGCCATTGGTGGTGCTGCCTATCTCGTATCCAAAGCCATTCGTTCGGCACGTGTCGTTGGTTTTGAAGATCTCGGTATGGAAGCAATCTATGAATTCGAGGTCAAGGACATGCCGGTTACAGTCGCTGTAGACAGTAATGGAACTTCTGTACACCGTACAGGGCCTGAGTTATGGCGCCAGCGCATTGCAGAAATTCCAGTAAGGGTCAGCTGATACACGTAGACTGCCTTGCAAAACCTTCCCCCGCATTATCCACGGACAAATTATCGCCCTTCAGTTACGAACTACAACGGACCGCACCAGCCCTTCACAACGGGGTCGATAATGACCTGATCCGACCAACGTTTTCCGGAATGTCCATGAAAATACCTGAAGAGATCAAGCAGGATTTCTCTCGCGAGCCGCTGAATGCCAAGAGCCTGCTGCCTGACCCTTTTGATCAGTTTGAAGCCTGGTTTAGCCAGGCCTGTGCGGAAAATCTACCCGCACCTAATGCCATGTCCCTGGCGACAGCATCAGCAGACGGATCGCCCACAGTTAGAATGGTGCTGCTTAAAGTTTACGACCGTGACGGGTTTGTTTTCTTTACCAACTACGGCAGCCGTAAGGCACGACAGATCGCGGAGAACCCGCGTGTTTCTCTGCTGTTTCCCTGGTTCAGTATGGGACGACAGGTCACGATAACCGGCATCGCCCAGCGTATTCCAACCGCAGCATCACTGCGCTACTTTCTATCGAGAAGCCGGGGAAGTCAGCTCGGTGCCTGGACATCTGACCAGAGCAGTGTCATCTCTTCCCGGACTGTGCTGGAAACTACCCTGGCCAGGATGAAACAGAAGTTCAGTAGCGGAGAGATCCCGCTGCCTGATTTCTGGGGAGGATTCCGAGTCACACCAAAAACCATTGAATTCTGGCAGAGCCAACCAGATCGTCTACATGACCGATTTGTCTACGTGCTAGACGACGCTAACAGCTGGTCGATCGAACGGCTGGCACCCTGAATAACAACCCATTGTCGCCAGATTACCCGCCCATAGATTCAAGCGATAGCTTGACGGGAAATCGCTCACGGATCTGCCTGTCTATATCATCAGGTACATGTTGCGGTCTGGGTGTGGACAGAAGTTGCTTTACCCGGTACCTGGCCTGCTCGATGAGATCTGGTCGACCGGCCTCGTTCCAATCTTTAGGACTATTTCGATCACCCAAGTCCGGGTACACATAATCCCGCTGCATCAGCGCCATAGTCTGATCGTGCCCCAAAAAGTGACTCGGCCCATCCAGACACACATCCCGCATTGCCTCCAGGGATAAGGTGTCTTCGTTGACCTCAATACCCCGTATCGTTCTGTTGATTGCACCGAGCATATCGTTATCGATGACATAACTTTCCAGACAGCAACCCAAAAGACTGGCGTGCATACCTGCTGATTCGTAGATCAGATTCGCGCCACTGTGTCCGGCTAGGACATTTGTGTAGGCCTTCTCATAACCCGACTGCGCATCCGGCAGCTTGGCGTCGGCCATACCAGCGGCAATACCAGTTGGTAAGTCGTAGTACCGTCCCATCTGGCCGCAGGCCGCCATGAGAACCGCTTGTTCACCACTGCCGCCGCTCATCGCCCCGGTTCTAAGATCAGAAACAAATGGCCAGGTACCGAAGATCGCCGGGTGACCAGGAGATAGCAAATTCACGTAAACCAGACCGGCCAGCACCTCGGCCGTCTCCTGAACCACAGAACCGGCAAGCGCCGCCGGACTGGTCGCGCCAGCCTGACCTGCAGCCAATAACAAAACAGGCATCCCACGGCTGACACAAACTTCCAGTACCCGACAGGCGTCTTCGGCAAATCGAAGCGGCGGTACAACATGACAGCACGAGCAACTTACAAACGGCCTTTCCCGCCACTTTTTCTCACCGCCGGCCACGATCTCCAGCATATCGATGGCCTCGTGCGCATGGTCGGGAGCGACAAAACTGGTGCCCACATGCTTTGTGGTTCCGGCAATCGATGCGTAGCAGGTATTGAAATCCATTTCCCGTGGATCTTCAACATCTCGTGGCACCATTGAGCGTTGAAAGAAATGAATATGCTCCATGGCATCCACGATGCGCGCGGCATCGTAAAGATCCTGCAGCATCGATTCTCGGTATTCGCGCTTCTGGGTATCAACAATATGGACAGCAGCACCCGCAGTACCGAAATATGTCCTGTTGCCAGTGAGGTGCATATCGTAACGAGGGTCCTGCCCGGGAAGGATGATATCCCGTGCTGCCGAGGCGACGATATCCTCGACCAGTGCTCGAGGAAACAGCAGACGGCCGTCTTGGGTCATCGAGCCGCCGGCTTCGGTCACGAGTTCCTGACAGGACGGTATAGCATTTGCAATACCGATCTGCTCCAATGCTTCCAGTGCTGCCTGGTGAATTCGCGTCACTTCAGATTCTGTGAGCGGCTGATACCGTCCGGATACCTGACCGGGCTGAACGGCACGTTCGTCTTCGGGTATCGGTGCGGCTCGAAGCGCTTGCCTTGCGGCCCGCCCGCCCATTCGTCCCGATGCGGAGGAACGCCGCCTACTGTCCGTCATCACGATTACCTTTAAGCATTAGTAATTGCCGATTAGGTAGTTATCAGACACCGAACCGCGAACCGGAATTGTAGACCGCCCTATAAATTAGGGAAACCCGTACCTGCGACTCTGAGACTTGATTGTCAGTCGAGCACCCATACACGTTAAGACCTGAATTTGTTCATTGATCCTGTTGTTCCCAAATTTGTTGTGAACGTTGCCGGGCTCCGGGGCATCCGCCGCCCTCATCATCCAATTGGTCCAAAAGACTGAGAACCACAGCAGAGGTTCCACCTGTAGCCAAGGCCGCACCTAACTTTAAACTCTTCAGAATGTCACGATCCTCAAGCTTTAATCTTTCCAAGAGATTTCTACCGTCAGGATCTGGTACCACAGTAGGCCGTCGAAGCTTCCCTTCGATTCGATAACAGGGTGGATACAACAGGGATAAGCCAGACTGGTCCAGAAGGCTGTCAATGGATATTCGCTCACGACGTGGTTTGGAGCAAGCAGATAGCCCCAAGTTTTCCTCGGAAAGATCCAGATCGCCGAAGGCCGATAATTCAAACTCCTCAGCTTTTATGGCTATTGTGTGATGTGGTGGTGCCACACTGTGCCCCACACCATCTGTGATCTGAATACCGATCACCCCGCACTGTATATCATAAAATTTCTTGCGCTCTGCCCATGGACTAACTTCGCGCAATATTTGCCCGACAATATTGAGAGGAGTTGTAGTTCTAAGCTCTTCGCGACCGCGGGGAAACTTTATACTTTCAAGATCGGTGAAAAGATAACCATTACCAGTCTTTGCAATGTCGTGAAGAGTTTCTCCTGCGCCCGCTAAATAGCCGTGCGTGCTCAAAACACCTGATACATCCAAACCGCCCTTCAGCCCCGGTGGCAGCAAATCAAGATTCAGGTGTTTCCAATCATAGGAATAATTAGCGGGATGCGGGACTATTTGCGTATCCAGGTCAAGTTGCACTTCCAGATCACCGCCGGCTGATATGCCCTGCAACTGAAAATTGACCAAACCGTTCAGTGAATCCACTGTTAGTGCGAGGTCCGTCACTTCGTATTTGCGTCGCAGCAGGTGGTCCGCAGCAAATTCCAGATCAACGTCAGTGCGATGTGCCCAATTCAGTGGTATGCGTTCATTTCCAAACAGATACTTCTTTTCTTTTTTTGGAAATAGATCATTTAAATTTAAATATCTAGACACAAGTCTTCCTTTGATCTTCTGTCTATCGCCATCGTTCTCATTCAGCAGGTAGGATATTTCCCCACTAATGTCGTTGCGGCCTGCTTTCACTTTAAGTTCTTTCACCAGCAGCATCTCACCGTCCGTACTGACAATCGCCTGCGCCTGTAAAGGCACGTCTCCCTGTAATGGAATTGCCAGCACAGCTGCCACCCTGGACAGACGATCCACCTTGTGCTTCAACTCTAGCTTCGTGCCTATCTTCCACTGTTCCCCCAAAACCCCCTCTGCCGCAAACTGACCGAGTTTCTCCGACTCGAGGTTAACTGATCCTGTAATTGATTCGTGTGAATCCGTTGCACGACTGACCTCGCCTTTCACCTGCAACCGGCCCATAGGCGGTAAGTCAACACCTGTGACCAGACGCAATTCGTGAGAATCTTCCGCAGTCAGCACAAAACTGGCACTGAATCCGGACTTGTTGTCAAATGCTTCAAACTCACCAGCGAACTCAGTAGCCAGAGAATTAGTCAGCAACTCGCCCCGTACCATCAGCGGTAGCGCTTGCTTATCGGACGGGCGTACCTGTAACTGAATCTGGGCGGATTCGTGATAATCCCCTGGCCCGCCATAGTATTCAATCAGCTGGCCCAGTTCAGCTACATCGAGGTCGAGATCCCACGTCGGGCGTGGAACATGCATTAAATCGATCAAGCTACCGGTAAACCGGCCACTGAGCCCAGCACCGGAAATCTGACCTACCAACCCGGACAGTCGAGCCTCATTGCCGTGTAAATCAAGCCAGCCTGTGACGCTGGCCTCCAGATCGGGGGGTATCAGCCATTGTCTGCCCCAGGCTTGGGCAAGCACAGCAATATCTTCAGTGTGGCCTTCGAAATTCAGTGCCAACTGCGGCTGCTCGTGCAGCCTGTCAACCTGCCCACGGCCACTGACTTCCAGTTGAGGGGAGCTGATCCTGACATTCACGAGCTCTATGCCACAGCTGCTATTGGCGCAGGTGAGAACGCCATTTGTGCTGGCGGTAGCATCGACGGGGAGCTGTGTACCCAAACTGCCTGCAAGGCTCTGGACACTTCCAGTTCTAGCGGTGAACTGGAATTGTCCTTCCAAACTTTTCTGCAACAGGTCGAACTGACCTGTGCCGTCGAGCGTCAGATCTGCAGCTTCAAAAGAAGCGGAAAGATCACTCAACCGGTAACCTTTGCCGCTAGCGTGCAAAGCACCCGCCACCTGAGCGCTCCCGTTTAAGTGCATCTCAAGTTTGAATTGCCTCAACAGTTCTGCCAGCTTGTCTGAGGTCGCTTCGATATTGAGTGCAAGATTGGGGCCGTCAGCTGAGTCCAATTGACTCGCACTGCCTGTTAACTGGATACCCAGATGTGGGCTCTCTCCGATCAACATAATCTGATCCAAACGGAAATTGCCCGGCTGCCCAGACAATAGACCCTGACCCGAGACACGGACATCTGTCGGTACATCAAGGCTCATGAGCGACGTGAAATTCTGAAGGCTCTGATGCTTCACCTGCAGACGCAACTCGCCCATTGAACGGTTTAGTCTGACATTGGCTGGCACCAGATCGAGATCACCCTGGGCTGTGAAATTAAACGGCTGTGCTGTTGTGGACAAGCGGACCGATTCCAGTCGGAGGTCCCGTCCCGGGTTTCCGACGAGGTGACCGGTTGCATTCACTGTGCCACTGAAAATGGCGTCGTCCTGCCACGGCAGGCCTGGCAATAGATCAGTCAGATTTCTTTCGAGGCGTCCTGTCGATACGTCGAGATGCAAATCAGCGTTAGGTGCATTTCGCAGATTACGGACCACGCCAGAGACACTGCCGCTTACACCGTTACCCATGAACGTCAGATTGATCGGTGCCAGCTGATCAGAAACCAGACCGTTAAGAGACCCCAGTACGCCACTCACTTCGATGGCGTCTCCGGCATAGCTCAGTTGTCCGTTGATCTGACCCTTTTGATTCTGACCCTTACGTGGTAAAACATAGGCCAGCGTATCAGCCCGAATTTCCCACTGGTCTGCCTCAGCGCCAGACCCAAATGTAAGAGTCCCATCTACCACCGAAACTCGACTGACCGGAAGCGGTAGAACCGGCACTGTCAGTCCCCGATCAGACTCCCAATTAGGACTGCCGTTGGGGTCGACTTCCAACTGCAGGGTCGGCCGCTCCAGAGAAATCTCGCGAATGCGCAATTGCCCTTGTGCAAGAGCCCCCATATCCAGTTCAAATCGGACGTTCTCTACTGCCAGGAAATGTTGCTGATAATTGCCAGCCGGATTACCCACAGCCAGCCCTTTGACCTCTAGCCGAACTGAGGGGAAAAGACGGGCTGACAAGCCCTGGTCAATCGACACTGGTCGATCGATTGCCTTGCTTACCTGCTGTGCCACGGCATCGCGATAGCGATTCCAGTCAACCCACTGAATAATGGACGCCAGAACCAGGACGAGGCCGCAGAAACAGACAACCATCCAGCCAATTACTTTAGTGAGCCGCAAGAAGTCTGTTCCCTGTGTATGATTCGCCTTTCGGAGAACGCATTGCGCGACCCTAACACAAAGCGCACTATTGTGGGTTTGGAAAGAACATCTGACAGATATATCGGGTTACCACATGACAATGACAACTTTACACCCCAGCCATACATCACGGAAACTTGAAAAACGACTTCGTCGCGAAGTCGGACGAGCCATACAGGACTACAACATGATCGAAGAAGGCGATCGCGTTATGGTCTGCATTTCCGGTGGTAAGGATTCTTTCTCCCTGCTGGATATTCTGTGTCGATTGAAAATCAGAGCACCGATTGACTTCCAGTTGACCGCCGTCAATGTTGATCAGAATCAGCCCGGGTTTCCAACTGAACGACTCAAAGTTTACCTGCAGGGGCTCGGGGTTGATTACCGAATTATCGATCAGGATACCTACAGTGTGGTCAAGAATATCATCCCTGATGGCAAAACAATGTGTGGCCTTTGTTCACGACTTCGCCGGGGAATACTGTACAGCTTTGCAAAAAGCCAGGGGATGACAAAAATCGCATTAGGCCATCATCGAGACGATATCGTTGAAACACTTTTCCTTAATATGTTTTTTGGTGGTCGACTCAAAGCAATGCCACCGAAACTGTTGAGTGATGACGGAGACAATGTGGTCATACGACCACTATCCTATTGCAGTGAAAAAGACATCACGCAATACGCCCAGCTGAAAAAGTTTCCGATTATTCCCTGCAATCTTTGTGGCTCACAACCGAACCTCCAACGCCAAACTGTCAAACGAATGCTCGCCGAGTGGGAACAGCAGTACCCCGGCCGGTCAGCGACCATATTCCGAAGCGTCACGAGCATCTCACCCAGCCAACTCGCCGACCCAAGTCTTTTCGACTTTGCCAGACTCGGGGCTCATCACGAGCCCGCAACATGGCTACCCGAAGGGAACACAATTGACGTAGAGAACGCCAGACTATGAATGAATCAGATTTCAATAACGGGCTGCTCGAGTTTCTAGCTGGCTCACCCACTCCTTTTCATGCAGTGAAACAACTGAAGCAACTGTTGACAGCAGAGGGGTTTGAAGAGCTTGCAGAACACAGCAGCTGGTCGCTTAAACCTGGAGGACGCTACTTTGTCGTTCGCAATGGCTCGTCAATCGTGGCCATCAGAACAGGCTCTGTTCATCCAGCTGATGAGGGGCTGAGGCTGATCGGCACCCACACCGACAGCCCCTGTCTCAAGATCAAACCCGCACCGGAGATCACGCGTCAGGGCTTTTTGCAGCTGGGTGTGGAAGTTTACGGTGGAGTCTTGCTCTCGCCCTGGTTTGACCGAGACCTGTCTCTGGCCGGCAAAGTCACTTGCCGTCTGGAAAACAAAGAGATCAACAGTGTGCTCATCGACTTTCGGCGCCCTGTGGCGACAGTACCCAGTCTCGCAATTCATTTAAATCGAGATGTGCATAAAAACAGGACAATCAACCCACAAAAAGAAGTGGTTTTACTGGTGAGTTCAGGTGACGGTGACCGCAGAAGTTTCCGACAACTGCTTCTTGACCAGATCCAGCATGAGCACGCCAACATACCCGTTGCCGAGGTCCTGGACTATGAAATCAGCTGCTACGACGTGCAACCCCCTGCAGTGATCGGACTAAATGATGACTTCATCGCCGCCTCAAGACTGGACAACCTTTTGAGTTGTTATGCCGCTTGCCGAAGCATAATCGACGCCTCTGGAGATACCCCTGCCGTGATGGTCTGTAATGATCACGAGGAGGTTGGCAGCCTGTCGGCCAGCGGTGCCCAAGGGCCATTTCTACGTTCTACACTCGAACGTCTGTGTGGGACTGGAGAGACAATGGATAGAGCCATGGACTCGTCCGTGTTGCTTTCCGTTGATAATGCACATGGGGTGCATCCTAATTACGAAGACAAGCATGACCCACAGCACCGGCCTTGCCTCAACGGTGGTCCGGTCATCAAATACAACGCTAACCAGAGATACGCGACAAACAGTGAAACTGCGGCGCTGTTTCGCAATTTATGTCAAACCCTCGATATACCCGTTCAACAGATTGCCATGCGAAATGATATGGCGTGTGGCAGTACCATCGGACCAATAACGGCAGCTGAACTGGGCGTCGCAACCGTAGATATCGGATCCCCGCAGCTTGCCATGCACTCCGTGCGTGAGCTCACCGGGCGCAACGATCCGGTACTACTCTACCGCGCGCTCAAGGGCTTCCTTGATCAAACGTCCCTGTGGCGCTGATGTACATCAGCTCAACAATTTACTGGGACTGACTCACCATGTAGTCGACAGCCGCTTTGACATCATCGTCGCTCAGATGAACGAAACCACCCTTGGCGGGCATCATGCCGGTCTGTCCTTGAAATCCCTGAATAGCGTTCTCATACATCACCTCGATGCCTTGTGCGATCCGGGCAGCCCAAGCATCTTTGTCGCCCAGTTTAGGCGCACCGGCGACACCGGGCATATGACAAGCCAGACAGCCACTGTTATAGACTGCTTCTCCATCGGCGCTAACACTCGTCCATACAGCTGAGCCCATCATCACTGAGGCCAGCACCAGTACTTTGGTAAATCTCATCTAGACTCTCCACGGGTTTATCTCTTGCAGGGAAGTGTATCGCGAATGCTGCAAGCGACGTAACACAAGATAACGCCGGCACTTTGATTTGGATCAGGTTTTCTTATCCAAAACCGTCAGACCCTGGCCGCGACACCGACGTCCGGTTGCCCTGGTGCCCGGCATGAGTGCTATTAATCAACGGAACAACGACTCAGTCCGAAAGATATAACCGTCGCGACCCCTTCAATTAGTGATCGGTCAAAGATTTATCCTTTAGTTAATTATTTATTAGTTTATTAAATAATTATATTACTATAATTCCTTAGTATTTCTGAACTGAACCTCCGGCCAGCGCTCCATCGCCAGGCTTAAATTAGCCAGATTCGGTGCGATATAGGTTAGATCTCCACCCGCATCGAGTGCCAGATTCTGTCGAGCTTTTCTCTGAAATGCTTCAAAATCAGGCTTTTTATCGCAAACTACCCAGCGAGCAGTCGCTATCTGCACCGATTCAAAACTGCAGTCCACCCCATATTCATGTCGCAGGCGGTGTACGACCACGTCAAACTGCAGAATTCCGATCGCGCCCAGTATCACATCGTTCGACATCAGTGGCCTGAACACCTGAGTGGCACCTTCTTCGCTCAACTGGTCTAGCCCTTTGTGCAGCGCCTTTGCCCGCAATGGGTCGTCCAGGCGCACCCGTCGAAAAAGCTCCGGGGCAAAATTGGGTACGCCTGCAAACTTTAGATCCTCGCCCTCGGTAAACGTGTCTCCGATCTGGATAGTACCGTGGTTGTGCAAACCGATGATGTCACCTGCGTATGCCGACTCGGCCGACTCGCGCTTTGAAGCCAGAAAAGTGATGGCCCTGTGAATCGGTGTGGTCCGATCTGCCCGAACTTGATGAAGCTTGATACCCGGCCGATAAACACCGGAATTAATTCGCAGAAATGCCACCCGATCATGATGTGATGGGTCCATATTGGCCTGAATCTTGAAGACAAACCCGGTGAATTTTTGCTCGCCACTATCGACTTCTCGGGAGCCGGCATCCCGGGGACCCGGACAGGGCGCGTAGTCTACAAAACTGTCAATCAACTCGTCAGTCCCTTCACTGGCAAGTGCTGAACCAAAAAACACAGGCGTTAACTGCGCCTGTAGATAGGCCTGTAGATCGAAAGTGTGGCTGGCTCCAGTCAGCAGCTCGATCTCCTCCCGCAGGCGATCAGCATCCGCACCAATCGCGTCGTCCAGATCATGATTTGAAAGACCACAGATTGTTCTTTCAGCCGATACTGAATTTCCTGATTTTCTTTCAAACAGGTGAATGTTGTCATCGTAAAGCCGGTAGACTCCACAAAAATGGCGACCAGTCCCCACAGGCCATGTCATGGGTGCACACCGAATTCCCAACACCGACTCCACCTCGTCCAGCAGTTCTACCGGATCCCGACCTTCCCGATCGAGCTTATTGATAAATGTCATGATCGGTGTATCGCGCAGCCTGCACACCTCCATCAGCTTGATGGTTCTGTCTTCTACGCCCTTTGCTGCATCGATCACCATCAGTGCGGAATCCACCGCCGTCAAAGTTCGATAGGTATCCTCCGAAAAATCAGCATGCCCCGGCGTATCTAGCAGATTGATAACATATTCACGATACTCGAACTGCATGATTGAAGACGTTACAGATATCCCTCTTTCCTTCTCCATCTTCATCCAGTCTGAAGTCGCATAACGTCCCGTCTTACGGGCCCGCACCGTGCCCGCCGCCTGAATGGCGCCACCGTAGTGAAGAAATTTCTCCGTCAGGGTCGTCTTCCCCGCATCGGGATGCGAGATGATGGCGAAAGTCCGCCGACGATTAACTTGGTTCACGTGTTCATTCATAACTCAAGCCAGCAAGGGCGTGAAAAAAGCGCGAATTATAGCCAATAACGAGCCATCGGAGTCTCCCATAGTGATTCTAGCCAGCGCTTTTTACGCAAGTCATTGAGGGCCTTACAGCTGCTCAATAGGCACTGTCAGACTTTTTGGGCATACAGATCATGGTTGTCGCTTCCGGTAATGCGGACATCAACAAACTGTCCCGGTTCAATATCAACACCATCGTGAATGATGACAACACCGTCGATCTCGGGTGATTCTCCAGTGCTGCGGGCGAGCACGCCTGACTCGGAGTGAGCATCGACTAGAACCGCACATGTCTGGCCAATTCTACGACGCAATCTTTCGGCAGAGACTTCTTCCTGTACAGCCATGAAACGGGCCAAACGTTCCTCCCTAACCTCCTCAGGAACCGCATTGTCTAGATCATTGGCAGCAGCGCCCTGTATCGGTGAATAGGCAAAACAACCCACCCTGTCAAGTTGTGCCTCGGTCAGAAAATCGAGCAACAAATTGAATTCATCCTCCGTCTCGCCAGGGAACCCAACTATGAAAGTACTGCGGATAGTGAGTTCTGGACAAATTCTTCGCCACATACGAATACGTGCCAGATTGTTTTGGGCATTTGCCGGGCGTTTCATACGCTTGAGAATACGCGGTACACAGTGTTGGAACGGCACATCGAGATATGGCACGACAAACCCTTCACCCATAAGCGGTATCAATTCGTCGATATGGGGGTAAGGATATACATAGTGAAGTCGTACCC
>LUMD01000052.1_pt1 | contig 36052 bp, 32 predicted proteins | sample 729651 | NCBI WGS metagenome assembly LUMD01 (sample SAMN03860272, study PRJNA289734) | marine metagenome | biome: seawater column; feature: ocean; material: water; isolation source: Red Sea water column Station 34 - depth 258m | place: Saudi Arabia: Red Sea | collected 2011-10-15 | depth 258 m | reverse complement strand
CTCAAACTCACTCGAGGCGACATCAGGAACAATTAGTTTGCCGTAGCATCCTGGCCAGTCTGGACAGCCAAGGCCGGCATCAGCAAGACGCGTATATGCACCAAGCACCACCACTATAATGGCCAATAAAAGTGCAATGCTAAGTGTTTTTGTGTACATAAGAGAAGTTTCAAAGGTTTAGTACAGACACATTTTAATGAAGTGAGCCCACAAAGAAAACTATATTTTTATCTAATTCTAAAACCATAAAAAGGTAAGCAAATATTGGATTTTTTTTATATAATTATGACTACCAATATTTCTGCTTTGATTCAAAATTCAGCGTTAATGAAAAAAGTTCAATTCACATTGAGAATAAAGGCGGATTATTGCTTGGTAAAAAAGCAATAAACAGGTATCATTTGTTTGTTTTTTTGTCTGTAATCGCTTGAAAAAGATTAAATTTGGAGAATCTATGAAACAATTGTTGACCCTGACAGGCGCAATTGCCGCATTAATGAGCTCGGGAGCTGCGATAGCAGAATACGGTCTGAACATGACAAAAGGCGTGTCCACTATAAGTGGAGATATCTATAGTCTGCATATGATGGTTTTCTGGGTATGTTTCGCTATTGGTATCGTTGTTTTTGGCGCAATGTTTTATTCAATCATCACCCACAGAAAGTCCAAGGGCGTCAAAGCGGCCCATTTTCATGACAGCACAACCGTTGAATTTATCTGGACAGGCATTCCCATTCTAATACTCGTAGCAATGGCGATTCCAGCGTCTAAAGTCCTGATTGATGTTGAGGTCTTAGATAAGGCTGACATGACTGTTAAGGTTACCGGTCATCAGTGGAAGTGGCAATATGACTATCCTGAAGAGGGCATAGGGTTTATGTCCAACCTTGCTCAATCCTCTCGAGATGCTATTACGCAGGATGACAAGCCTGAAAACTATCTTTTAGAGGTTGACAAACGTTTGGTGTTGCCTGTGGATACCAGGGTGCGTTTTTTGATAACTGCAAATGATGTAATTCATGCCTGGTGGGTTCCGGATTTCGCAGTCAAGCAAGACGCCAATCCTGGCTTTATTAACGATGCATGGGTCGAGGTTACCGAAGAAGGAACTTACAGAGGGCAATGTGCTGAACTCTGCGGCAAAGACCACGGCTTCATGCCAATTGTTGTCGATGTTGTTTCTAAAGACGCTTTTGCGGCATGGGTTGCTGAGCAAAAAGCTGAGAAAGCTGCAGCCGTTGCAAGTGCGACAAAGACCTGGTCAGAGGACGAACTTGTTGCAAATGGTGAGGTTATTTATAATGTCAACTGTTCGGGTTGCCATCAAAAAGATGGCTCAGGCATTCCAGGCGCCTTCCCAGCAATGACAGACTCAACTATTGCCAATGGCCCTGCTGCCGATCATTTGGACATAGTGATTAATGGCAAGGGCGGTATGCCGGCCTTCAAAATGCTGGGAGACGCTGACCTAGCCTCAGTGATTACTTATGAAAGAAGAGCCTTTGGCAACAATGGAACAGTTGTTCAACCATCAGATGTTACGTCTGCACGTTAATTTAAGGAGATACGAATGAGCACCATTTCAGCAGTAGCAGCACACGATGATCATCATGGACCTGAAAAAGGTCTACTAAGATGGGTGAAAACAACCAACCATAAGGACATTGGTACGCTCTATCTCTGGTTTGCCTTTTTAATGTTGCTTTTAGGCGGCGCATTTGCAATGGGCATTCGTGCCGAGCTTTTACATCCCGGCTTACAATTAATGGACCCACAGTTTTTTAATCAATTAACAACGATGCACGGCCTGATTATGGTTTTTGGCGCCATTATGCCCGCTTTTGTAGGCCTTGCTAACTGGCTCATCCCGATGATGGTTGGAGCGCCCGATATGGCCTTGCCACGTTTGAACAACTGGAGTTTTTGGATTCTGCCATTCGCCGGGGCAATTTTGTTGAGCACATTTTTTATGGAGGGTGGAGCGCCTGCTTTCGGTTGGACATTTTATGCACCACTTTCAACCACTTTTGCGCCTGACTCAACTGACTTCTTTATTTTTGCAATTCACTTGTTGGGCTTCTCCTCAATCATGGGGGCGATTAATATTATTGCCACCGTCCTCAACATGAAGGCTCCAGAGATGAGGTTAATGGATATGCCATTGTTTGTATGGACCTGGCTTATTACATCTTTCTTGTTGATCGGTGCGATGCCTGTTTTGGCTGGTGCCGTAACAATGATGCTTACAGACCGTAACTTCGGTACTGCGTTTTTTGATGCAACTGGCGGCGGAGATCCGGTAATGTTCCAGCATATTTTTTGGTTCTTTGGCCATCCTGAAGTCTATATTATGATTTTGCCGGCGTTTGGTGTTATCTCACATATCCTTCCGACCTTTGCACGTAAGCCTTTGTTTGGATATACGTCAATGGTCTATGCAACCGCCTCAATTGCTTTCCTGTCCTATATTGTTTGGGCACATCACATGTTTTTAACGGGCATGCCGGTGGCAGGAGAGCTCTACTTTATGTATGCGACGATGTTGATTGCGGTGCCGACTGGTGTAAAAGTTTTTAACTGGGTGGCGACAATGTGGAAGGGCTCTATGACTTTTGAAACGCCAATGCTTTGGGCTATATCGTTCGTTATACTTTTTACAATTGGTGGATTTTCTGGATTAATGTTGGGTATCGTCCCAGCTGATATTCAGTATCACGACACCTATTTTGTGGTTGCGCATTTCCACTACGTTCTGGTAACAGGAGCGTTGTGGGGGATTATTGCTGCGGTGTTTTACTGGCTGCCAAAATGGACAGGAAAGATGTATAACGAAAGGCTTGGCAAGGTGCATTTCTGGTGGGCAATGATATCTGTCAATGTACTGTTTTTCCCTCAACACTTTTTAGGGCTTGCAGGCATGCCGCGTCGCATTCCAGATTATGCTCTGCAATTTGCTGACTTTAACTACATCTCTTCAATTGGAGGTTTCGCTTTCGGTTTATCGTTTCTACTGTTTGCTTACATCGTTGTTGACTGTATACGTAATGGAAAGCCTGCAGATTCGCGGCCCTGGTATAGCGCCAAGGGGCTTGAATGGACGCTGCCATCGCCGGCACCGTACCACAGTTTTAATTCGCCACCTGCTCGTGCGGACATTTTGGCAGAGTCGCAACACAGCTAATGGCTGATAATAAAAATAAAAAAGGTGCCATTATAACTGCTCTTGTGGTTGGCGCCGTTGCAATAGGAGTATATGTAGCGACCATTATGCTTAATGGTTGATTATGGAAAGAAAAAAAATAACAAAAGGGTTTTGGATCAAACTAGTTTCGGTCCCCGTCTTGATGTTCTTTTTTGCTTTTGCGTTGGTCCCGATTTATGAAGTCTTGTGCGAAATCACTGGCTTTAATGGGACGACCGGGAGGGTAGAGGCTGAACAGCAATACGAAGTGAATGAAGAGCGACTAGTTGAAGTAAGTTTTTTCGCATCAACGATGCCTGGATTTCCGGTACAGTTTGAACCCAAGGTTAGCTCAATTGAGGTTGTCCCTGGAAAGTTTTATACTGTTAGCTATGTTGCCAAGAACAACACAGACGAGACAGTGATTGGACAGGCCATACCGAGTGTTGCACCTACAGATGCAGCACTTCACTTTAAAAAATTAGAGTGTTTTTGTTTTGTTAGGCAGGAGTTCAAGCCGCATGAAGAGGTTGAAATGAACCTCCGATTTGTAATTGAGCCGGAAATGGAAGAAAGAATTAAAGACGTAAGTCTGTCATATAATTTTTTTAAGTTAGAGAGTTAAAGAGAGGAAGAAAAATGAGCAATCAAGATTATTATATCCCTCATGGCACCTACTGGCCAGTTATTGGCTCAATAGGAATATCTACAACGTTCGTTGGTTTTGCCAATCTAATGCATGATGTCAGCTGGGGAGCTCCCGTTATGGGATTAGGGCTTACTATTCTTGTATTTATGCTGTTCGGCTGGTTTGGAACTGTAGTCAATGAAAGCATTAGCGGCACCTACAACAAGCAAGTAGACAGAACATTTCGTTGGGGCATGAGCTGGTTTATTTTTTCCGAAGTTATGTTCTTTGCCGCATTCTTTGGTGCTCTATTCTACGCAAGGATTCTCAGCGTTCCTTGGCTTGGTGGTGCAGACAACAACATGTTTACCCCTGAGCTGTGGGAAGGGTTTAAGGCTACCTGGCCGTTGATCAATACACCTGGCGCTATTGGACAAGGTGGAACAGCTTTTTCTACTAACTTTAAATTGGTTGATACTTGGGGATTGCCAGCAATTAATACAGCCCTCCTATTAAGTTCAGGCGTTACCATTACATACGCTCACCATGCGTTACGCAAAGGCCATCGCAATGCATTGATTGCTTGGATGATCGCGACAATCGCTCTAGGCGTATTGTTCTTAGGGTTCCAGATTACTGAGTACGGCCATGCATACCACGATGGCTTAAAGCTAACCTCTGGTATTTACGGATCGACATTCTATTTATTGACAGGCTTTCATGGTTTTCATGTGACTGTAGGAGCTATTATGTTGACTGTTATTTTGTATCGTATTCAAAAAGGCCATTTTAATTCTGAAAACCATTTTGCCTTCGAAGGCGTTGCCTGGTATTGGCACTTTGTTGACGTGGTATGGTTAGGACTATTTGTTTTTGTTTACTGGCTATAATTGTTTTTAAGTGGTTCACTAAAAGGCCCCTTGGATGGGGTCTTTTTTTTGCAGTTGATCAGAGAATTTTATGGATATTATTGTAATCGCAATCATTATTGTCATTTTATTTAGCCTAGGCTCTGCGCTTGTTGGAATGCTAAGAGGCGGGAAAAAGGGCTCGGACAAAATGTTTAAATCCTTAAGGGCGCGCATCAGCTTGTCGGTTTTTTTGTTTGTTTTATTGATGTTTGCAAGCTTTATGGGATGGATTGAGCCTAACAGTGTACTCCCCACCCAATAATGAGATTTCGTTTTTTCATGCCAGCCTCTCTAATAGTCGCTACTCTAGTGCTACTAGTATCTCTAGGCTTTTGGCAGCTTGATCGCGCCAATGAAAAACGAGCAATTGAAGACCAAATCGCGATTGCTAAATCTGGTGATGTAGAGCTTGTTACTTCTGCTGAATTTCTAAAAGACAAGGAATATTATCATGTTCGAATTCAGGGGTCTTATATTGATGACAAGCAGTTCATCTATGACAACCAAATCGTTGACCAGGTTTCAGGCTATTATGTTTTAACGCCTTTTATTTTGAAAGGTGCTTCGAATGCTATTTTGATAAATCGAGGTTTTATACCCTGGAATGGTAAAAGAGAAACATTAGCCGATATTGGTATAGGAGAAAAGCTTACAGAGATTGAGGTGAAAATATCAAAACCAGTTAAACGTATGGAGCTTAAAACCAGTGAAATCAAAGGAGAATTTCCAGTTTTGATTCAGGCCCTTGATTTGGACGAAATGAGTGCAACAGCTGCATTAAATTTTGTCAGCGTAGTTGGCTTATTAAGCCCTGAAGCTGAGAACGGTTTTGTTAGACAATGGGAGCCTTATACTGTCAGCATTGAAAGACATGTTGGTTATGCCATTCAGTGGTTTTTGATGGCATTAGTGCTCGCTTTTATAGGCATTAGATTGGCATTGAAACAACGTAAAAATTAACATTATTGGTGCGCTTAAAATATTGCTGAAAAAAAATCCATTGCTGTATAATTTCGCCCTAAGCCGACATAGCACAGTTGGTAGTGCAACTGATTTGTAATCAGTAGGTCCGCGGTTCAAGTCCGTGTGTCGGCACCATCATTTAATAAAAAAGAGGCCTTTCGGCCTCTTTTTTTTGGAGACTGAATGTGTATCTATTTGGAAAGTAAAAAATGAAGAGAGCGCCTCTCACTGGTCGTGAAGGCCAGAAGGTAAATCTTGGAAAGCTACTTCAAAACTCAGCTGAACAATACGGCTCCAAAGCTTTTATAACTCAGGCCGAAACCGGAGAATGTTTGACATATGATGAGTTTAATCAACTAACAAACCAAATTGCTCATGGATTAGTTGATCTCGGGGTTGGCTCAAAGCAATATGTAGCTATTATGCTTCCAAGCTGCATTCAATTTTTGGCGAGTTCATATGCGTTAAAAAAAATTGGTGCCGTAGAAGTGGCTATTAACAATAATACTCGTGGACCATCTCTCGCTCGCATGATTAACCTGACAAAGTGCAGAATACTGATCACTTCTGGTAAATATTTGCAACAGTTATGCGCGGCTATGGAAGGCCTAGATCATTTAGAGCAGATTATAATGATGGACGATTATCGTCGAGCTAAAGAGCTATTTCCTAGTCTAGAAGTATTGCCATGGCAGTCGATTCTTGGTGAGTCCGACTCAAATTTTTCTTGTGAGTTCAGTGATGAAGAAATCGCTGTTATTCTTTTTACTTCTGGCACTACAGGTGTCTCGAAGGGGTGCGACATTCCGCATAGGTCTTCTGTGCGGGCTGCAGAATCTATGATAGAGGCGTTCAATCTCACTGAACAGGACTGCGTTTATACACCATACCCTTTATATCATGTAGGAGCAACGCAGTACGATATATTGTCGGCTATGATGGTGGGTGCCCAGGTAATTCTTCGTCAAGGGTTTAGCCTGTCCAGTTTTTGGAGTGATGTTTGTCGTTATAAGGCCACATGGTTTATGTCTTTGGGCTCTGTTCAGCAGTTGCTTTGGACAGCAGAGCCGTGCAAGGAAGAAACAAAGCATAATTTGCGCTTTATTTGGGGCACACCATTACCTGTTGACCATGACGATTTTGAAGCTCGCTTTAAGCTCAAGTTAGCCCGTGGCACTGGCTATGGTTCTACCGAAGCTGGCGGTGTAGCGCTTCCTCTTTTTGATAAGACCGGAGCTGGAAAAGTGCTAGATCGTTATAAAGTAGCAGTTGTTGATGAAGACGATAATGAGCTACCTGTAGGGGAGTCTGGGGAGCTTGTCATTCGTCCACTTGAGCCTGCTATCATGGCATCTAAATATATCGGCATGCCAGAGGAAACAGCCAAAGCTTGGCGTAATTCATGGTTCCACACAGGCGACCTTGCTAGATTGGATGAAGAAGGGGATCTTTTTTGGCTTTCTCGTATGTCGGAAAGAATTCGAGTGAAAGGGGAAATGGTTTCTGCTTACGAAATAGAAGAAGGCATATTTACACACCCTGCTGTAACTGATTGTGCCGTAATTGGTATTCCAGATGGATCAGGAGAAGAGCAAGTCAAGGCATTTGTTACGCTTAAAGAAAACAAAACACTGACTCTGGAAGAATTACGCTCATTCTGTGGGCCAATTATGAGTCAGTTTATGGTTCCAGAAGCTTTTGAAGTGCTTAAAGAGATGCCACGTACGGATACAGGCAAGCCATCAAAAGCAGAACTCCAAAAAAGGAAGTAGATTCAGTTAATTTTATTTGATTATGTTTAGGTTTCGGGGAAGCTCAGAGAGTATTTCAGGACCATCAGAACGTAATATTACAATCTCTTCTAATCGGACTCCAAACCTGCCTTGTAAATATATTCCTGGTTCAATTGAAAACACCATGCCTTCGTCAAGCGCCACTTCAGATTTGGCGGTTATGTATGGAGGCTCATGTATGTCAATACCTAAACCATGTCCTGTACGATGAACAAAAAATTCCCCATAACCAGCCTCAGTAATAACGCCTCTAGCGGCAGCATCAACGTCCTTTGCTATGACTCCTGGCTTGGCAGTCGATAGAGCAGCCTGTACTGCTCTCTCAACAATTGCATGTATTTCTAGGTACCCTTCAGGCGGCTCACCAAGAACCGACATGCGAGTCATATCGCTTGGGAACGTCCCTTTTCTTCCACCTATATCTATGAGGATAGCGTCACCATATTGAACCTTTCTTTCGCCAGTGTGGTGGTGAGGAAACGCTCCATTTGGGCCAGAGCCTACAATGCAGAATTGAGGCTTTGCACCTTCAGATATAAAGTGACTGTTTATCGCTTCGCCAATTTCAAGTTCACTGACTCCTTCCTTGATTGCTGCAAATCCAGCTTGCATTGCTCGATCGTCAATCAAAGCATTTTCTTTCAGATTTATATATTCATCATGGTCTTTACGCATCCTCAGTGCTCCTACAGTAGAAGCGGTGAATTCATATGTTGGGTTGGATAGGGATTCAAGAAGAATCAAGGCAAAGTGGGAGCGCATTGCCTCATCAATTGCAATATGTTTTGCGTCTGATGAGCCGATATATGAGAGAGCGTCCTTAAGCGCTTGGTCTGGACCTATCTCGTCATTCCAACAATGCATAGGTATTTTGGTTTGCTCTCTTACTCCTTCTGCGTTAACAGATGGCATTAAAAAAGCCTCTTTTTCTTGCCCCACTAAAAGCATACAGGGCCTTTCGTCAGGATAGGGGTTGAAGCCTAGTAGCCAGTTCATGTGCGTTCCTGGGCCTAAAGCGACCAAGTCAACATTATTATCTTGCATGCGAGCACGAACTGAATTTATTTTGTTTTGCATAAATCTTTTCCTATTTATGCTTCTGACATTCCATAAATTGTTTTTGCAACTTCGGGAGTTATCAGCTCATTTTTAAGGTCTTCCCTGATCAGGGCTTTATTCCGCGACTTAGGGTTGCCTAAGCCACCACCATTTCCTGTAACAACCCTAATCACATCATTTTTATTTAAGCTTAAGCCAGACACAAAAGCAAACCTTTCGCTTTTTCCTTCTGAGGGCAAATATTCTACATAGTTTGATGATCCCTCATTTCCTCCGTCAAGTGACCAGGCTGGAAATTTTGACCTGGTATAGCCAGCAGTTAGATAGCCATCTTCTGCGCGAATTCGGTAATCCATAACGATACCACGTCCTCCTGTAAATTCACCTTCGCCACCAGGCTCAGTATTGAGGGACATTTGATCAACCCAGAGACCATTTCTTGCCTCGTTGATTTCAGCAGGACAGTTGTATGTTTCTCCATGGAAGCCACTGAACATCGCATTATTACCATCTGCGCCTGCTCTACCGCCCCAACCACCAACTTGTGCTTCAATTATAGTATATTGTCTTCCAGTGTCTGGATGGGTTCCTCCAATAAATGTGCCACACACAGAAGCAAAATGACCTGCTGATAATCTTTCAGGCATATACTTAGCTAGACAACGCCACATTATGTCGTAAACTCTAAGCTCTACTTCATAATAGAAGCCAAGTGGAGCCGGCTCCTGTGCTTCAAATACCGTTCCAGGCTTTGTAATAAGTTCTATAGGTCTAAAGGATCCACCATTACAAGGAGAGTAGGGGTCTGTTAAAGATTTAAAAATCATTTGTGCAGCCACCATGACGCCATCACGTGTGGTGTTAACTGGGGACGACAGTTGTTCAGGGTTGTCTGTCAAATCAACAGTAAATCGATCATCACCAATTGTTATTTTTACATTATAAACACTGCCGTCATCTTGTTCTTCAGAAAGCTCAAAAACTCCTTTAGGTAGTTTTGACAACTCGACACGAGAAGCTTTTTCACCAAAATCCATGAACTCTACCATAGCCTTCTCAAATACATCAGCGCCATATTTTTTAGCAAGCTCTTGAAGTCTTTTTGTGCCAATTCTAACCGCTGCTATTTGTGCCCAAACATCCCCATAAATAGTGTCAGGCATTCTCGAATTAACTATAAGAATATCCATAACAGATTGAATAGTCTTTCCTTGGCTTATAGCTTTAATAGCAGGAAGCCTGATTCCTTCTTGAAAGATTTCCGTGGCGTCTCCAGTTAATGAGCCAGGAGCCATTCCTCCTACATCAGAGTTATGTGCAATATCTGCTGTCCAAGCTATAAGCTTACCATCAGAGAAAACTGGCATTGCAACAACTATATCATTTAGATGTGTTACCCCTCCATAATATGGATCATTTGTCATAAAGACATCACCTTCTTGAATATCACCAGGTTGATTAAATTTCTTCAAAATAACTTTTACTGATTTATCAAGCACACCAATAAAAGCAGGTATTCCTGCGCCAGATGATGCAATTTCACCTTCTGCATCCATGATTCCAGTTCCCATGTCTAAAACCTCATAGATAATTGAGCTCATGGCTGTCTTTCTTATTGAGGCAAACATTTCATCGGCAGTTGCCTGAAGTGAGCTTTGAATAATCTCAAGAGTAATGGGATCGTATTCTTCTTTTTTCATTTTCTTCTCCTTAAGTTGGTAGGACAAAGGGCGCCATAACTATATTTCAATATGAATATTTGTATAACCATCAATATACACTTTATTTCCAGGATGGATTACTGTAGTGGCCCCAGAATCTTCTATTATTGCGGGCCCAATAAATTTCATACCCGGCATAAGCTTTTCGCCATCATATAGAATTGATTTGTGAATACCGTCAAGAGCATAATCTACATCACGTTCTCCTTTTCTAGCTGCTGACTCATCAGTTTTTTGATTAGGCATTTCCTTCATTGTTAGTTTTCCTACTTCAGTTGTTGCAACAACATGGATTCCAACAAGTTCAACAGGCATGTCAAGTCGATATGTGTATTCATGCTCATAGGTTTTATGAAATTCGTCTTCAATTAAACCAATTTGCTCATCTGAAACTTTTCCATCGGAAAGTTTAACCTCAGTCGTATGTTCTTGATTTTTATATCTAAAATTTCCATAGCGGGTAAATTTTATATTTTTCTTTTCTATACCTTCAGATTTAAATTGTGATATCGCTTGCGATTCTACATCCGAAAAAGCTTCCTCAATATTTGACGCTGCACCATCAACTAGGTCAGCAAGATGAGTTAGAAAGTAGTCGCGCCTCAAGTCTGACATCATCATACCCCATGCAGAAAACACAGACGCAGCTGCAGGAACGACAACTTTTTTAACTCCTAGCTCTTGTGCTAAGTCAACAGCATGCATCCCACCTCCGCCACCAAATGCAATTAATACAAAGTCACGAGGATCAAAGCCTCTATTAAGAGATACTAGCTTGAGAGCGTTGATCATATTATTATTTGCAATTCTAATAATTCCTCTTGCAGCTTCTATAGATGTAATTCCTAATTTTTTCCCAACATTGTTTAGAGCTGAGTTGGCAGCCTTCATATCTGCCTTAATTGATCCACCACAAAAGTAGTCATGATTTATGCGACCTAGTTTTAAGTTGGCATCTGTAGTTGTGGCTTCAATACCCCCCTTTCCGTAGGACGCTGGTCCGGGAATTGCGCCAGCTGATTGTGGACCTACATGAAGTTTGCCATATTCATCTACCCAAGCAATGGACCCACCACCATTGCCAATTTCAACCAAATCAACTACTGGAACCATAATTGGATAGCCTGCACTTTTCCCATCTCTTTCAATCCAGTAGTTAGTCATGATGCGCACCTGACCATTTTCTATAAGTGAGCATTTTGCAGTTGTTCCGCCGATATCTAAGGCAAGAACATTTGGTTCATTGATTAGTTTTCCAAGCTCTGCAGCTCCCCAAAAGCCTGATGCTGGGCCAGACTCAACCATTGTAATAGGGATTCGTGATACTGACTCCAAAGAATCTACACCACAATTTGATTGCATAATATAAGGGCTTCCTTTGAATCCTTTTTTCTTTAATCCATTTGCAAGTTGCTTCAAGTATTTTTCTGCAGCTGGCTGAACATATGCAGACAGGACTGCTGTACTGGTTCTTTCATATTCTCGCCACTCTCTAGTAATTTGATGGGAGGAAACCACAGCAACTTCAGGCCATAATTTTTGTACTTCACTCATTGCGGTTTTTTCGTGTGCAAAATTAGCATAGCTATGTAAAAAACAAATGGCAACTGCCTCTACTCCTTCTGATTTAAAGTCACTCAAAATATTTGGCAATAAAGCCATATCTAAGGGCTCGCTTTCTTCACCACGGTAGCTCATCCTTCCTGGTAGTTCTCGCCTAAGATATCGAGGAACAAAAGGGATGGGTTTTTGATAATGTAAGTTAAAAAAATCAGGCCTATTTCCTCTTGCAATTTCAAGACTATCTCGAAATCCCTTGGTAGTAATTAAGCCAACCTTTACTCCTTTTCTTTCAGTAAGCGAGTTAATAATCACTGTTGTTCCATGAGCTAGAAAACTGACTTCGGAGGGGTCAACATTGCCCTTAGCAAGAACATTTAAAACGCCTGTCTCAAAATCAGGTGGTGTTGTATCAGACTTTGCAGTAACGACAGAATGTTTGCCTGTTTCTGCATCAGTTTCAAAACAAACTAAGTCAGTAAAGGTTCCTCCAACATCGGTCGCAACACGTATATTAGATTTTTTCATAGTCAATCTCTTATATTTTTTTAAATAAATTAAGCAAAAAGCATGCAAGAGCTGGAAGCTTTAATTGCTCAAGTTCTTTAACTTTTTTTGAAGTAAAATAATTTTCTTCGTCAAGGCAGTTTACTGTTCCCAGTAACTTGCCATCTAGAGCAATAGGAAGGTTGCAAACAGATTGACATCCTAGACTATCTATTAATTTATAGTCTGAAAAAACTTTTGCAATATCATTGATATTATTAGCTACAAAAGATTCGTGTCTATCTAGAACAATTTCAGTCCAGGTTGATTTTTCTATTGGCTTAATTCCTGAGACAGGATATTCTTTTGGCATATTCGAGTATACTCTTTGAGCTTCTGCTTTAGGTATGTCGAATGTTGTAAGTGTAAAGAGTTTTATTCCTATCGATTTATTCACTAATTCATAGAGCCTAGTAAAGGCATCTTGAGGATGATTTTTATTTTTAGATAAAGATTCAAATAGCTCTGAATATTCTGACATAAGTTTAAGTTTCCTTCATTATGTGTGACTCTTGTGAAGGTTGAGATCCATGTTATGGTCTTTTGAAAAAATTAGATTTCCACGACAATCAAAAACTCCAGGTATTTCTTTGCTCATCTCTTCTTCTCCAAAAACGTTCATTGTGCAGACGTGCAAGAGGGTTGTTATGTTATTTGTGTGATTCCATGCTGAATGGCTTTTAGAGGAGTCAAAGTGAAGTGAGTCTCCTGACTCAAGAATATTAACTTTTCCATCAATATAAATGGTAATAGCGCCTTCTAATATGAAAAAAAACTCCTCACCTTCATGGCTTATTGATTCAGTCCGATGGCCAGGCATCTCATGAATGATGACGCTATTAAGTATGTGTCCAGGAAATGCGTCCGATAGACGTTCATACTGCAAGCCATTTTTGTTGATTGAATAAATATCTCGTTCTTGATGGCGGGTAATTGATGACTTGCTTTTTGGTTGGCTAAGAAAATTTGAAACATCAGATTTAAGAAAAGTTGCAATAGCAGTCAAAGAAGTTAGAGATGGAGAGGTTAGTCCTCGCTCAACTTGAGAGATAAAACCTATAGAGAGGCCTGATGAAATAGCCACTTCTTTCATCGATAGTTTTAGTTCTTTTCGTCGAAGCCTTAGTCTTTTCCCAAGTGTATTTTCTGGATCTTCCTGAATTACTGTTGAGTTTTTTCCCATGTGTTGTTTTTTTAAGTAAATTTTAGTATAGGTAAAATATATTAACACACTTTTATTTAAATTATTAGATATGAATAAAAAAAATACTAAAAATTTAGTATAAGTTAAATATATTGGTCAAACTTATAAAAGTGTGTTAATATTAATTTCCAGTTAACAAGTTAACTAGGATTATTATTTAATTAGGAGAAATTAATATGAATGTTAAATATAGCAAAAAGCCTGTGGGTTTAATTGCCTCAATGTTCTTGGCAATTTTATTTACATTTAGCTCAAATGCAGTTTTTGCTAAGGCTTACGAAGTGGCTTATCTTTCAGCCAGTTCTGCAAATACCTGGCTTGGGGCTTCGGTTAAAGAAATGGAAGCTGTTGCAGCAGTCAATGGTGTTAATATTACTGAGTTTGATGCTCAGTTTGATCCTGCAAAACAAACATCACAACTTCAGGACGCAATAGCTTCTGGCAAATACGATGGAATTGTTGTTTGTGCAATTTACGGTGTTGGATTAATTCCTGACATTGAAGCAGCAATAGCTGCAGGTATTGAAATTGTTGTGCTGAACCAAGTTGTTGGTCCAGACTTAACTACTTCAGACCCACAAGTGGATGGTATTGCCGCATCAGTACTGGCTTCACCATATCGATCAGGCACTCGTCATGGCGAGCTAACGGTTAGAGCTTGTGAGGGTGATGACAATTGTGAAGTAGTCTTCATATATGGTATTAAAGGAATACCTCTTGATGACGCAATCAGACAAGGATTTGATGATGTAATTTCACAACATCCTTCTATCAAAGTTGTTGCTGAAGGCGAAGGAAAATATCTTGGACCTGATGGCGGCATAGCTGCTACTCAGGACATTCTTAGCATGAACAGCTCGTTTGATGTTATGGTTGGTGCCGACCAATCTATGCAGGGCGCTGCAATTGTTTTAGCTGACGAGGGCATGACTGGTCAAGTCAAGCTAATAGGCCTAGGTGGATCCGCACCAGCTATGGCAGGTATTGCAGATGGCTCTTGGTTTGGTGGAGTTTTAGGAGCGCCAGGGACTGAGGGACGTTATGCAATGGAAGCTATGGTTGATGCTTTGAAAAATGGCGTTCACCAAGGCGGAATTGATCCGCTTGCAACAGCACCTGACGGTGGTTTAATTACCGCTGAAAATGTTTCTAAATTTACAGCTGAGTGGGATGGCTAGTTAAATAATTTCAAAGCCCTTATTGTTTATAAAATGAATAGTAAGGGTTTTGTTTTTTTTAGATTAATTAATTCCAACTTAATTTTGCTTGGAAGCCTTCAAGACAATGGAGCACCAAAGCTCTGCCTGAAAGTGATATTAAGCGTTACAATTTTTTTGATAAAGAATATCAATTTGGAAATCGCATAACTGTTAAATAAGTATTAAATCCAGTGGAAAAACCTAACAATAATATTAAGACTTTTATCAGTTTTGATAAAGTTAGTAAAAGCTTTGGGGCGACGAATGCGCTTATCGACTGTTCAGTTGATTTTGAAGCAGGAAAGATACACGCTTTAGTGGGCGAAAATGGAGCTGGAAAATCTACTTTAGGTAAGCTCATTCTTGGTGTACATAAACATGACTCAGGGGCGATTAAAATCGATGGCAATGAAGTCATTTTTTCATCTCCAAAAGAGTCAGTAAATCAAGGTTTAGTAGGTATTTCACAAGAGCTATCATTATTGCCTGATCGAACAGTAGTAGATAATATTGCTATAGGTAGAGAGACAACTTTTGGACCATTTGTTTCTAGCAAACAAACGCTTGAAAAAGTCCTGAGTGTTATGAAAAAATACGATCTCTATATTAATCCTAATAGAATTGTTGGGACGTTGTCAGTAGCCGATCAACAGAAGGTTGAAATCCTTCGAGCATTAAACACCAATGCCCGTTTAATTGTTTTTGATGAGCCTACAGCTAGATTAGCCAGTCATCAGGCTGAGCAGCTTCATAGTTTGGTTCGATCTTTAGCAGAATCCGGTACTACTATAATTTATATTTCTCATTTTCTTGAGGAAGTTTTAAAAATCTCTGACACTATTTCATTATTAAGAAACGGCTTAAAGGTCAGAACTGAGCTAACATCAAAAGAAACCAAAAAAAGTCTTATTGAGGGAATGACTGGAAAAGATGCAGGAAGCCTGTTTCCTAAAAAACCAAAAATAGACCCTAATAGCGACACTCTTTTGAAAGTTAAAAGCCTTACTCGTAAAAATGAATTTCATGATATATCATTTGAAATAAAAAAAGGCGAAATTCTTGGTATTGCTGGATTGGTTGGATCGGGACGAAGTGAGTTAGCACATGCCATATATGGAAATAGCTTGCCTGATAGTGGTAGTGTAGAATTTTGCGGTAAAGAGTTTATTGTTAAAGACACTGCCAAGTCGATTGATTCTGGCATGGCAATGGTTCCAGAGTCTAGAAGAGAGCAAGGTTTAATTTTAGAGCGTTCTTTATTAGAAAATACTTCATTACCATATTTGAAAAAATTTTCTTCTTGGATTTATGGGCTTAACAAGCTTCAAGAGTATGATGAAGTAGATGATAGCTGTATGACAACAATGGTGAAGCATAGCGGACTTGAAAAAGAGGTTCAATTTTTATCTGGAGGCAATCAGCAAAAAGTATTGTTTGCTAGAGCAGCAATGGGCAAGCCTAAGCTTCTCATAGCTGACGAGCCAACTCGAGGAGTTGATATTGGAGCTAAGCAGATAATTTATGAACTCATATCTCAATTATCAAAAGTAGGTGAGGCGGTTTTATTAATTTCATCTGAAGTGGAGGAAATTATTGGAGTCGCGCACAGAGCGCTTGTTATGTCACGGGGTCAAATTGTGGTAGAGCTCAAGGGCAGTCAAATAACGAAGAACGCTATAATGGAAGCAGCCTTTAAGCAGGAATAATCTTATGAAAAATGTATTAGAGTTTTCAAAAAAACATGGCATTGCCATAATTACTATTTTACTTTTCATTGTATTAACTCTAACAACTGATAGTTTTTTTACAGAGAGAAATCTTAGAAATTTATTAGATCAGCAGTCGACAATTTTGATAGCTGCCTCATTTATGACAATTGTTATAATTTCAGGTAATTTTGATATTTCTGTTTCATCAATTTTTGTTGTATCCCCTTTATTTGCGTTGCTTGTTGAAAATGCAACTGGAAATATATTTTTGGCTTTATTGGCTGGCATCAGCATAGGTCTTGCGATGGGGGCATTCAATGCGATTGTTGTTACCTATTTCAAAGTCAATTCATTTATAGCAACATTGGCAACTTCCTTTATGTTTTTTGGTCTAGGCTACTTAATTAGTGATAGATCTTTAATGAGGCCTATGGGCGATGCTTATCAACAAATCGCTCGTACAAAGTTTTTTGATATTACTTCTGCTACATGGCTTGCCTTGGTAATGGTAATTATTGCGAGCATTATATTAACTCGAACGAGGTTTGGTCGTAACGTGTTTGCAACTGGAGGCAATCAGGAGGCTGCTCGTTTGGCAGGCGTTAATGTCTCTAGAGTTCAAGCTGTAACCTTTATTTTGCTTGGAGGTGCTTCTGCGCTTGCAGGAATTGTGAGCTCATCAAGGGCTATTTCAGCACAGCCATCTGATGACTTTAGTTTTGTATTTTCAGTTCTAACGGCAGTTATTGTTGGAGGTACATCTATAGCTGGAGGCAAAGGGGCCGTATGGAGAACTGTAGCAGCGGCTTTCTTTTTAGCATTCATGAGTAATGGATTTAATTTGAATCAAATTGATCCACTTTGGCAAAGAATAATATTAGGGCTTGTTATAGTGATTGCAGTTGCAATCGATTCTTGGTCGCAACGCAAAAATGTTTAAATAATATGATGATTAGAGTTGGAGAATTTAGATGATTAGAGTTGGAGTAGATGTTGGTGGAACCAATACTGACGCAGTTGTTATGAGAGGACAAAAGTTTTTAGGGGGTGCTAAAAGACCTACTACACAAGATATCTTAACCGGTGTTGAAAATGCAATTCAAGCCGCCTTGGGTGAGGCGAAAACTTCTTCTGATAGTGTGGACGTTCTAATAATTGGCACAACTCATTTTGTGAATGCATTAGTTCAGCGAACTAAGCTTGCACAAACTGGGCTGATTAGAATGTGTTTGCCGTCAGGCTCATCAATTCTTCCTTTTGCTGACTGGCCAGAATCTCTGGTTAACGGCATGAAAGGATCTAGTAAGCTTGTTAAAGGCGGCTATGAAATGGACGGAAATGAGATATCTTCGCTTGATAAGGATGAGCTTATATATGCAGCTAAGGATTTAAGTGATTTGGGTTGTAAGCAAATTGCAATTAGTTCGGTTTTTGCCACAGTTAGAGGAGATATGGAAGATGAGGCTTTAGAAATAATAACCCAGGCTATGCCAGAGCTTAGCATTACACTTAGTAAAAGTATTGGTGGTATGGGATTACTTGAAAGAGAAAATGCAGCAATTATTAACGCTTCACTTAAGCCATTGGCCGAAGAGGTGGTTGATTCATTTAAGCTTCTTCAGAAAAGTTTAAAGCTTTCTTGTCCAATGTTTTTTACTCGGAATGATGGTACTTTAATTGAGGCAGCTGAGGTTATTGAGTTGCCTGTACTTACATTTGCTTGTGGTCCAACAAACTCTATGCGTGGGGCTGCTTTTCTTTCTGGTTTGCAGGATGCTTTAGTTGTTGATGTTGGTGGAACAACAACAGATGTTGGTGAGGTTCAAGACGGCTTTCCTCGATTAGCTGGTACTTCTGTTATGGTTGCCGATGTTAGAACTAACTTTGCAATGCCTGATGTAATAAGCATAGGGCTAGGTGGCGGCTCTATTGTTAGTGATAATGATCCAATGTCTATTGGTCCAATTTCAGTTGGTAATGAACTTCCTCAAAAAGCCAAAGTATTTGGAGGCGACACATTAACTGCGACTGACCTTGCAGTGGCTGCAGGACGATGTAAAGTTGGCGATACTGCCCCACCATCAATAGACTCCATTGATAAGCTAGTGGAAATTCTAGACAAGATGGTTTCAGATCAGGTTGCACGAGCTAGAACAAGCAACAAAGCTATTCCGGTTATAGCTGTTGGCGGAGGCAGTGTTATGATGCCTTCTGAGGTTGACGGACTAGAAGTCATTTCTCCAAAACATAACGACTTAGCTAATGCGGTAGGAGCTGCTATTGCACAAGTTAGTGGACAGGTGTCACGTGTAGTTTTACTAAATGATGATATTGATCGCGATACTGCCATTAAGCAGGTGACAGAGGAGGCCACTAAGATTGCAGTTAAAAGACATGCAGACCCTAAATCGATTTCTGTTTTAACAGTTTCAGATATGCCACTTTCATATTTGCCAGGCAATAACTTATTGATTAATGTTACTGTTGTGGGCAACCTTTTAATGGAGGAAATGTAATGAGTATTAAAAAACTATCTTTTGTTGATAATAAATCAATAAATGCTATCGCTTTAGGAGGCGCTGTTCTTGGATCGGGCGGTGGTGGTGACCCTTATGTTGGGAGATTGATGACTCAACAAAGTATGCAAGAGTCAGGAGGAGTCGAGGTAATTGATATTGAGACTTTACCAGATGATGCTTTGATTTTACCAATTGCTATGATGGGGGCTCCTACAGTTATGGTTGAAAAATTTCCTTCTGGTAATGAATTTGCACAATTGATTCCAATGATTGAAAAAATGCTCACAAAGCCTGTTGCGGCTATTTTGTGTATAGAGGCTGGAGGCTTAAACTCAACGATTCCATTTGTAGCAGCATCGAAATTAGGCCTGCCAATAATCGATGGTGATGCAATGGGAAGAGCCTTCCCTGAGTTACAGATGGTAACTTTTACTTTAGGAGGAATAAGTGCAACACCAATGGCGATGGTTGACGAAAAAGGTAACGGTTGTAATTACGCTACTATTAGTAATGCTTGGACTGAAAAGCTTGCACGAGCAATTACAATCGAGATGGGCGGTTCAGCCATGTGCAGTCTTTATCCAGTTTCTGCCAAGGATTGTAAGGAGTATTTAATTAAGGGAAGCCTGTCTTTAATTCACCATATTGGTTCTATTATAGAAAAACATAGTTTTAATGCTTACGAAATACTTGTAAAAGAGTTAAATGGAAAACACCTTTTTAAGGGCAGAGTAAGAGATGTGGAAAGGAGAACTGAGGGTGGCTGGAATAGAGGCATTGTTAAACTAGAAGGGACAGATGGTTTTGTGAATCGTGAAGCGAAAATTGATTTTCAAAATGAATTCTTAGTTGCCATGGAGGGAGATAAGATTCTTGCTACAACTCCTGACTTAATATGTATGTTTGATGCCAACACAGGAGCTCCTGTTACTGCCGAAACTATCAAGTATGGTCTTGCTGTAAATATACTAGGACTTCCCTGTGATCCGATTTGGCAAAGCAAAGAGGCTATTGAAATGATTGGGCCTCGATACTTCAAATATGATATTGATTATCAGCCTCTATGATGGCTTAAGCATTCCAATACGTTTTTGTGCGACCGCTAAATAAGATACTATAGAGCCACTATAAAGCTCCATAACTGATTCGTTTAATAGGTAATTAATTAAATTATAGATTCAATTTTAGGCATTAGCCTAATAAGTTCCTGAGTATATGGGTGTTCTGGATTGTTAAATAATTCCTCGGATTCTTTTGTTTCACAAACACTACCATCTTTAAGCACTACAATTCTATTACACATTTGTCTAATTACAGGAAGATCATGACTAATAAACAACATAGTAAGGTGAAGTTCATCTTGAATATCTTTTAAAAGATTTAATATTTGTGCTTGTATACTCACATCCAAAGCAGAAGTAGGTTCATCACAAATTAATAAGCGTGGTCTTGTGGCTAAAGCTCTAGCAATTGATATTCTTTGTCTTTGTCCCCCAGAAAATTCATGAGGATATCGATCCAATGATTGTCTTGTCATTCCAACAATATCTATCAAATCGTAAACATTTTGTGTGAATTCAGTATAACTAATATTTTTTTGAAAAAACTTTATTGGTTCAGATATTATGTCTCTTACTTTAAATCTTGGGTTCAAAGATGAATATGGATCTTGAAATATCATCTGAATTTGCCCCCTACTCTTATCAATTTGATATTTTCTGTTTGAATTATAAAGTGAGAGATTATTATAAAAAATTTCCCCATTAGTTGGCCTGACTAGTCCTGTAATAATTTTTGCTATTGTTGATTTTCCTGAGCCAGATTCACCAACTAAACCTAGAGTTTCACCTTCAAATAGTTCAAAAGATACATTATCAACTGCCTTCACCACTTTGTCAGTGGAATCACCTTTTAAGCCAAATGAAATATTTATTGCCAAAGAGTTATCATCAAAAATTTTAGTAACGTCTTTCAGTTTTAATAATTTTTCATTTTTGTTTTCTCTTATTCCCCAGGTTTTAATAATATTTTTTGTTAAATTTTTAGAGTCAGATGTAATTTCTTTTCCATCAGGACTAATAAGTTTGAATCTATCAATTTTTTTATTTGTGGGCGGCACCGAAATAACCAAACTCTTAGCCTCATTAGATTTAGGGTTCGTTAATAATTCTTTTGTATCACCTTGCTCAACAATAAGTCCATGTCTCATAACAATAACTTTATTTGTTGTCTCAGCAATAACACCCATGTCATGTGTAATAATAATGACTCCTAAATTTCTTTTTTTAGTAAGATCTTTAAGTAATTCCAGTATTTGATATTGAATACTTACATCTAAAGCAGTTGTAGGTTCATCAGCTATAATTAAATCTGGTTCACAACTTATTGCTAAAGCAATAACAACCCTCTGGCGCATACCTCCGCTAAATTGATGAGGATAATCTTCAATTCTTTTTTCAGCATTATCTATTCCTACTTCTTTTAGGAGTTGAATAGATTTATTTAATGCATCTTGATAGCCTAAATTTAGATGTGTTTGAATAGTTTCAATTAATTGTTCTTTTATTTTAAATAATGGATTTAAGGATGTTTGAGGGTCTTGAAAAACAAATCCAATTTTCTTTCCTCTAATGCTTTGAATGAGCTCTTCGTTATCTCTTAATTCATTATTATCAATTTTAATTGATCCATTTGTTATTTCGCCTGGAGGGTCAATTAAATTTATGATGGCATTTGCAATGGTGGATTTTCCAGAACCAGATTCACCAACTATTCCTAATATTTCACCCCTTTCCAATGTAAATTCAACATTTTTACTAGCGACAATTGTTTCTTTTCTAGTTGGATAACTAATATTTAAATTGTTGACTTCTAATAAGCTCATCTCTTTTTTAATTTTGGATTTAAGGCGTCTCTCATCCAATCTCCCAATAGGTTAATAGATAAAGCTAAAACGATTAAAAAAATAGCTGGAAAAAATGTAATCCACCATTCGCCTGAAAATAAAAAATTATTTCCAAATCTAATTAATGTTCCTAGTGAAGGTGTTGTAGGTGGAACCCCAACACCTAAAAAACTTAAAGTAGATTCTGTAATGATTGCAAGAGCCAATCCTATTGTTGCAATGACTAAGATAGGTCTAAGTATGTTTGGCAAAATATGTTTAAACATAATTAGAATGTTTGACAATCCTATAATTCTCGAAGCTGATACATATTCTTTATTTTTTTCAACTAGAGTAGATGCTCTAGAAACCCTAGCGAACTGTGGCCATTCAGAGATACCAATTGCAAAAATTAATACGTACATTGCCATTTCATCATGCATTGATTGTGTAATGATTGATCTAGCTATGCCATATACGAGTAAAGCCATTAGAATGCTTGGTATTGTTAATTGGACATCTGTAAGCCGCATCACAACAATCTCATATATACCGCCTATATAGCCAGCAGTAACACCAAGGAATACACCAAGTACCATAGCAAAAATTATTGATGCAAATCCTACGATTAATGAAATTCTTGAACCATAGATCATTGTTGAGAACATATCTCTTCCTTGTTGATCAGTCCCAAGAATAAAGCTGGTACTACCACCCTCAGACCACATAGGTGGAGTAAACGCATCCATTAATGAAACTGTAGCTGGGTCAAAAGGATTGTAGGGAGCAACTATTCCAGCAAAAACTGAACAAAGAAGAATAATAAAAAAAATAGCAGAAGAGATAATTGCAATTTTTGAATTAAAAAAGCTATAGCCTATATCGGTATCATAAATTTTATTAAATGTTTTGGATAACATCTCTAACCCGTCTCTTCCTTGAGCCTTATTCTTGGATCGATAAAGTAATAAGTGATATCAACAATGAAATTTATCATAACGAAAATAAAGGTTGGAAAACTGTTTCTGTAATAATTGAAAAAGCTATTAAAGTTCCAATATTAATACCAGTAATAGTAATTACAGGTATTAAGCCATTTTTAAGCGCATGCCTATAATTGATAATATTTCTTTTAATGCCTCTAGCTTGAGCAAATTTAATATAATCCGTTTGAAGTATTTCCATCATTTCCGCACGAACTAATCTGATCACATATGTCATTTGAAATAAACTTAACGTGACCGAGGGTAAGATTAATGCCTTAAGTCCAGAAGTAGTTAAAAAACCTGTTGTCCAAAAGCCTAGTTCTGTAACTTCCCCTCTTCCAAAAGAAGGAAGAACTCCCAGTATTACAGAAAAAAAGTAAATTAACATTATCCCTATAATGAATGTTGGAAGTGAAACACCAGCAAGTGAAATGACAAGGATAATATTTGAAATAAAACTATCTCTATGGATGCCTGTATAGACACCTAAAATGATTCCCACTATTATGGCAATCAAAGCAGATACAAAAACTAATTCTAGAGTGGCTGGCAGTCTTTCTGAAACTAAATCCGAAACCTCTCTTTTTAATTGATAAGATATGCCAAAATCGCCTTGAACAACATTGCCTAAAAATCTTGAAAATTGAATATAGACGGGATCATTTAATCCCAGAACTTCTCTAACCTCGGCTCGTCTTTGGTCCGAAGCATCTTCTCCTGTCATGCTATTTACGGGGTCCCCAACAAAATTGAATAAAGAAAAGGAAACAAACGCAACAACAACCATTACAAGGATAGATTGTAAAAGTCTTTTCAGGGTATAGCTAAACATGGAAGGTTTTTCTGGCCAGTTGCCTGGCCAGAAAATATAGATGTTTTTAGTTTACGTTTGCAAATCTAAATAATGGCTCGTTGTTCATTCTAATCGGAACATCGACATTACTTTTTGATGCTTGGTTAACAACTTGGTGATGTAAAGGAAGGTATGTTACATCGGCCTGGGTAATATCCCAAGCTTCAGCAATCATAGCATTTCTTTTATCAAGGTCTGTTTCAACACCCATTGCCGCAACTAATTCGTCGACTCTAGCGTTACTGAAATTTACTTTATTCCAGCTTCCAGAGCTTTCAAATAAGTATGAATATACATAGTGACTGTCAAAAGTTGGAACACCCCAACCTAGCATGTACATGTCACTAGTCATACCATTAGCATCACCCTCTTTAATTTCAGAGAAATGCTGACTCTTAGTTTTTGCATCAAGATTTACTGTAACTCCAATTTTTGCAAACATACTAATAGCTGCTACACAAATTGCTTCATCGTTGATATAACGATCATTAGGGCAATCTAATGTAAGCTCAAATCCGTCAGGATAACCAGCTTCAGCTAAAAGTGCTTTTGATAACTCAGGATCGTAAGGCAATCTTTCATCACGTGCTGCTGTGTGACCATTAACACCAGGGGCAGTAATAATACCTGCCGGTACACTTTGCCCTCTCATTACCTTTTCCTTAATAGCATCCATATCTAAAGCATGGTACATTGCCAGACGAACTCTTCTATCTGCAAAAGGATTTTTTCCTTTAATGTTAGATGAATTCAATTCAGCTGAACCTTGATCCATACCAAAGAAAATTGTTCTATTTTGAGGAGTCATTTTCACAATGTGGCCTGCAGAAGACTTGATTCTTGCAAGGTCTTGAACTGGCACAACATTAGTGTAATCGATTTCTCCAGAAAGAAGTGCTGCAACTCTTGTTGCATCATTCTTAATTGGAAGTAATTCAATCTTATCTATATTGTGTGTATAGTGATTTCCCCACCAGTCATCATTTTTTTCAAAAACAGTTCTTACATCCTGTTCTCTGAAAGTAATTTTAAATGGTCCAGTTCCATTGGCATTGGATGCGCAATAAGATGTCTCACCTGCATCCCAATTATATGAAACCTCACAACCATTTGCTTTTGCCCAATCTTCAGACATTACAAATATCTGAGTTAATTGGTTCAAAAGAATTGGATTTGGTCCATCAGTTTTTACTTCAACAGTATGATCATCAATCGCTGTTGCTGATTTAACACTTTTAATTAAATCAACCATATCAGATGGAGCAGTCTTTGCTCTATTGATACTAAAAGCAACATCGCCTGCTGTTAAAGATGATCCATCATGAAACTTCACACCCCTACGAAGGTTAAATACCCATGTATCGTCAGCTGTTGCCACCCATGACTCTGCAAGCTGAGGAAGTATTTCCATGTTAATACCTGGGGTTACCAAGCCTTCATATACTTGACGAGAAACCATGTGAGTTGGACCTTCATTTTGTGCATGCGGATCAAGAGTTAAAGAATCACCAGGCATTGACCATTTGATAGAATTAGCCAAAGACGGTGAAAAAATACCCATGAATAGCAATGACAAAACAATGCTTAACGTTTTTTTCATTTTTTTCTCCTTAATTAAACACCTTTTGGTGTCATAACGTTGTCTAGACAAAAAAAACCAACCAGCATTATGCCTGTTGGTTTAAGTCCAACTATATAGTAGCGATAATGTTAGGTCAAGGTTTTTTTCTTTAATGTTAAGGCAATTCAGAAAAGTTATCCTCTCAAATAGATCGTTTATAGAAGAGAATATGATCTAAATTCCATGTATCTTGAATTCAGTTTAGAGTTTCGTAAATGTTTTTTCTTTTAAACGAAACTTACATGCTCTTGCATAGGTCTGGGTCCCAAAACGCGTCTTCGATGTCCCCCATTGAAAAAATTAAGCCAACGATATCAGTAAGCGAGAACTGTTCAATGTCACCAACTGCCAGTACATATTGCCCTGTGTTGGTGTCATTAAAGACCTTGATATAGTAGGTTCCAGCTTTGAAGACTCTATTTGAGGCAAAGTTTTTACCGATTTCTGGACCATTCCAGTACCACTGCTTACCGTATTCTTCGTACCACGGAGTCCACTCAAAGTTCTCACCGTCGGCTAGATATAATAAATGAAAATCTGAGTCTAATACCTCAAAAGAAAATTTACTCTCAAGAGTGCAGTCACCAATCTTAGCAGCCAAAATTCCGCTGTAAAAATCAAAGTCTTCCGCAGATTGAATTCGATAGTAATGCGGGCCGCCCGAAAGTGTTGAATAGATAGCCTTTGATATTTCAGGATCTTCTATTTCGTAAGGTGCGTCTGGCGGGTAACTTGAGTTTTTATTTAAAACAGGCTTATGGGCGTGAATTTGAGTACAAAATATTAGGAACAATATTAGGCTTAGTGATTTTTTCATGAGTTGTGTATCCTTAAAAAAATTAAGCATAATAATAAAAAAAAATAATCCATACCTACGAAAAAAATGTAGATTTTATAAGGGCGGTTTTTTGCTTATCAGTCGTCAGGGTCTATAGGTCCTGGTGCCAAAACCTCTCTATTGCCTGCACTATTCATCGAGCTTACAATTCCGCTTGCTTCCATATCTTCGATGATTCTTGCGGCACGATTATAGCCAATACGCATACGTCTTTGGAGACTCGAGATTGAAGCCCTTCTAGTTGAGGTAACGATTTCTACCGCTTCATCAAAAAGTGGGTCAAGCTCGTCCGTGACATACCCTGAGTCTTGTGAACCGGCGCTTTCATTTTGAGGACTAAGTATGCCGGGCAAATAATTAGGGTCTGAGTTCTTTTTAAGGTGCTCAACAACGCGGAAAATTTCACTATCTTCAACGTACGCGCCATGAATACGGGTCAGGTGAGAAATGCCAGGTGACATATAAAGCATATCGCCCAAACCAAGCAATTGTTCTGCACCAGATTGGTCCAATATTGTTCTGGAGTCTGTCTTTGATGAAACCTTAAATGAAATTCTAGAAGGGATGTTGGATTTTATGAGACCAGTGATAACATCCACACTTGGCCTTTGTGTTGCCACGATAAGATGTACTCCTGCAGCACGGGCTTTTTGGGCGATACGAACAATTAAGCCCTCGACTCGTTTTGATTTAGCTCTATCTTGTTGGGCAAGAGCCGCCAACATGTCGGCATATTCATCGATGACGATGACGATTAGCGGAAGTGACTCTAGCTCAGGATGTTGCTCCCCTTCTTTTGCTGTTTTGGGGTCAAATGAAGGGTCTAGTAATGGTTTGCCACTTTTGTTAGCGCGCAAGAGTTTTTCATTAAAAGCTTCAATATTGCGAACACTAAATTTAGCCAAAAGCGTGTAACGTCTTTCCATTTCATTGACGCACCACCATAACGCACTTGCAGCCTCATTCATATTCGTCATCACAGGGGTCAACAGGTGAGGGATGTCGGCATAGCTAGCCAATTCAATAATTTTAGGGTCAATCATTATGAACCGAACTTGGTCTGGTTTTGCCTTATATAAAATACTTAAAATGATGGCATTGAGGCCGACGGATTTTCCCATTCCTGTGGCGCCAGCAATCATCAGATGTGGCATCTTAGCAAGATCTGCAACTATGGGGTGTCCATTGATATCTTTACCGAGACCCATCGAAAGTGTTGATTTAGATTTTGTAAATGTTTCGCTCGAGAGGATCTCTTTCAGTCCAATCAACTCTCTATTGTTGTTCGGTATCTCAAGGCCAATTACCGGTTTTCCCGGGATGACGTCGACAATTCGAACACTTTCCACCAGCAATGCCCTGGCCAAATCTTTGTCAAGGTTCATGATTTGACTGACCTTCACTCCAGGCGCAAGAGATATTTCAAATTGAGTGACCACAGGACCCGGGGTGACGGCAGTAATGTTGACATCAAAACCAAAGTCTTTCAATTTCAGTTCTACTTGTTTTGACATCTCTTCTAGGAATTCTTCGCTATAGCCGAGACCGGAGTTGTTAACATCGTCAAGAAGGGAAAGGTCAGGCAGTCCACTTGATGCGGCAGCTTTATAGAGATTGCTGCTTGCGGTTTTTTGAGATTTTTCGGTCTTTTCAGCTTTTTTTGTTTTTTTCGTTTCTTTGCCTTTAGTTGACTTCTCCTTTGGCCTAAGTTTTTGGGCGTTGCTGATCTTTGGCGATGGTTTTATTGGGACAGTTTTTCTTTTTGAGGTAATATTGGAAGACTTGTCATTGCTGAACATTGTCTTGCTAATATTTTTCCAAGAGGCACTAGTGGCAATACTAAAGCTTATGAAAATGATGGCAACATAGATTATTGTGGAGGCTTCACCAAAAAGCGCATAAAATAAGACTTCATGCATCGATTTTCCAATCATACCTCCAGCTAAAAATGTTTCCTTTAGGCCTTCTATCACTTTTATCTCCGGGGCATATTGATGCGCCAGCGCCGCGGTAAAAAATACCATCACAAAATAGGCTATCAGGCGCAGTAAAAAGGTCAGTCGGTTTTTTTTCTCCTTGTAAGCATCTCGATGAAAGCTGTAGCCAAGCCACACAAGGGATATTGGTAGGATATAGGAGACATAGCCTAGAATTCCCATTGAAATGTCACTCAAATAAGCACCAAATATGCCGGCAGAATTTGCAACCGGCTTCACCAGCACAGCGCCTCCAGTCCAAGGGTCCTCATCAGGAGAGCTGGTCAGAAGTGAAATAAGGAATACAATACCCAATGCTGCGAGTAGTATAAAAATTGTCTCGCTTACAATTTTGGAGCGTGGATTTTTTGGCTTATGTTGCGTTGTTCGTTTGTTATTTTTTTTCAAGGTAGTCTATAATGCTCCATTGATTAATTAGTATAAAGTATTTCAAATGAGTGATATCAAACATTGTCGAGTTTTGATTGTTGGCGCTGGCCCTGCCGGCTATGCTGCAGCGGTTTATGCTGCCAGGGCAAACCTCAATCCAGTGATGATAAGTGGACTCGAGCAGGGCGGACAACTCATGACAACAACTGATGTTGATAACTGGCCAGGGGATAGTGACGGCCTACAAGGCCCAGATTTGATGGAGCGCATGAAAGTACATGCTTTACGCTTCAACACTGAAATAGTCAATGACCACATAACCAGCGTTGATTTTTCAAAGCGCCCATTTACTCTTAAAGGCGGGGAAACAAGCTATACAGCAGATGCCGTTATTATTTCGACTGGGGCGACAGCAAAATACTTGGGCTTGGAATCTGAGGAGGCCTATAAAGGCAAAGGTGTATCAGCTTGCGCAACCTGTGATGGTTTTTTCTATCGCGGTCAAAAAGTGGCGGTTATCGGTGGTGGAAATACCGCCGTTGAGGAAGCTCTATACTTGTCAAATATAGCGGAACATGTAACCATCGTTCACCGTCGAGATAAATTTAGATCCGAGAAAATTCTTTCAGATAGGTTAATGGAAAAAGCCAGCAATGGAAATATTTCTATTGAATGGAATCACAACTTGGATGAGGTTTTGGGCGACGAGATGGGTGTTACAGGTCTGCGCTTAAAAGGCAACGATGGTAGCACCAAAGAAATCGATGTTCATGGTGTTTTTATCGCAATCGGGCACACACCTAATACAGGTATGTTTGAGGGACAGTTGGAAATCAATGGGGGCTACATTAAAGTTAAGGCTGGTCTAGAGGGCAATGCAACCCAAACCAGTGTTGAGGGTGTTTTTGCGGCAGGAGATGTAGCAGACCATGTTTATCGACAAGCGGTAACCTCTGCGGGTTCTGGCTGTATGGCGGCATTAGATGCAGAACGCTTTTTGGATAATGTAGAGAGTTGAGGAGGTTTAAGAGGAGAAATCCAAAGTTAACTTTGTTTTCCCCTTGTGTATAATTACGCGCTTTGGCCATATAGCTCAGTTGGTAGAGCAAGGGACTGAAAATCCCTGTGTCCCTAGTTCAATTCTAGGTGTGGCCACCATTTATTAAAGCCGAGTTAAACGCTGTTTTAACTCGGCTTTTTTGTACTAGTAATTAGCTAGAAGGGCGAGTCTTCCAATAGAATAAAGCCATAAAAATTGCTGTCGGAATGATCCCCAGCGGATCAAAATTGGCAGCATTGGTTGATACATGAAATACCTGTACCAGAATAAACAGAGCATTGATGTAAACACCCAAAACCATGCCGACTTTCTTGAGATTATCACCAACCCAACTTGGCGCCATCCACGCAAAAATACCAATCGCTAGAATGGGGATTGAAGCCACCTGCCCAAAAGCTGTTAATTCGGCGGTTACTTCCCAACCAGGCCCTTGTGCTGCCATTCCTGGCGCAAACCAAAACATTGCAACCCATATCCAGGCGAATATAGCTTGCGCTTTAAATAAATGTGTTAATGTCATTTTTTCCCCTTAAATTGATAAAAAAATTTCATTCATGCTCTCCACCATTTTGTTGAGAAGAGTGGCTTAATTATAAACAAAATGTATGGTTTTCTTTACCCTATTTTTTTATAAATCACGGCCAGAGTTTGCTACTCAGTGGAGCTGGTCGGGGCTTATAAAATCTTGCTTTGAGGGTTGTAAAGCTTCTTGGATGAAGAGAACTCCCATACGAACATACTCCACTATTTCATAAAAGTCCTGGGCATTCTCTTCGTTATCTAGAAGGTCCACCTCGAGTTGTGAAATTTCACTGATGTCCTTAATCATTTCAAGCACCTGCTCGTCAGAGGTTTGAATGGAGCTAAGACCGAGACCCGTTAAAAATCCTTGGCACCAGTCAACAAGCGTATTAGCTTGTTCCCTCAAGGAGCACATATCGTCAGCAATGATTGGACAGAAGTTTAGTGTTGGGTCGGCAAGCTGTTCACTGGTGTTGTTAAAGATTTCCGCCAGTAGCTGGTGTGACTCTTTTTCGAGTATATTGTTTAGATCAATACTGACAAGCACTTCATTAAGCCAGTCATCCAGTGAGATGTCTGGTTTGACACAATAAAAGCCACACAATAGCCCATGTGCAGAAGAAATGGTGTCATCCGTGTTTAGTTTTTGAAATGCGTCCTTAGAAAGGTCGTAGTCAAAAGATTGACCCATTGTCTACAATGCGCCTGCCAACACTTCCATTGCCGCCATGCGAACAGCGATGCCATTGGTTACCTGCTTAAGGATGACCGATTGAGGGCCATCCGCAACGCTTGAGTCGACTTCAATGCCTCGATTGACAGGTCCAGGATGCATCACGATTGCATCTGGCTTAGCCAGTTTTAATGTTTCATTGGTAATGCCGTAATTTTCAAAGTAATTCTTCTCATTGGGTATTTCTGCTGCAACCATACGTTCTTTTTGTAGTCTTAACGACATGATGATGTCCACACCTTCCAGCCCTTTCTCGAGATTGTCGAAACGCTCCAAGTCAGGCGAGGTTGTTTTTTTGTAAAGTAGGTATGCCGGAGCGATAAGACGAATATCCTTTGTTCCTAATGTCTTCAGCGCATGAATTCCGGAGCGCGCGACTCGAGAATGGCGAACGTCACCAACAATTGCAACCGACAAGTTTTCAAAGGATTTTTTATATTGACGAATCGTTAGCATATCTAGTAGGGCCTGAGTTGGATGGGCATTGATGCCGTCACCGGCATTTATAATGGCTACGCCTTCAATATTTTCGGCGACATGATGTGGGAGTCCATTTTTTTTGTGGCGGATAATGAACATGTCAATCTGCATTGCCTTCAAGGTCTGCATCGTATCCATCAAGGTTTCATTTTTTTTGGTTGCCGAGTTTTCAAGGTCAACATTAATGGTATTGGCGCTAGAACGTTTGGCCGCAATTTCAAAAGTATTTCGAGTACGCGTTGAGGGCTCGAAGAATAGATTCGCAACCGACATGCCTTTCAAAGCTTTTGATTTTTTGAGACCGCCGTTGTCGCCTAAAAGGCCATCTGCTCTATCTAATATATTTTCAAGGTGTTGCTTTGGGAGGTCTTTTAAACCCAAAAGATGAATCAGTTGTCCGGAAGAGTCGAGTTGGCAGTCGTTACTGATCGTGTCTGGTTTCATTGAGCCAAGTTTGCAAAATTAGTTCAGCAGAGCGCTTATCAACATCAGCTCGGTCAGCGTTCTTGTGAGCGTAGTGCCATTTTAATTGGTTTTTCGCCTCTGAAGAGGATAAATATTCGTCAACGAAAACAACCTCCTTGCTAAAACGCTTTTCTAACTTTCTTCCAAATGAGCGCGCTATAAATGTCATTTCTTGTTCTTTGCCTTTGTCATCGAGCGGCAGTCCAACAACAAAAATGTCTGCTTGGTGCTTGTTGATGAGCCTCTCAAGTTGGAGCCAATTTGTAGAGCCGTCCTTATGGTGAACAACAGTCTCAATGCCGCTTGCATGAGCCGTCAAGCTGTTAGCAATGGCTATCCCAGTTCGCTTTGTGCCGACATCAAAACCAAGGTAAGTTTTAATGGTCATTGAAGTTGCTGATAAAGCTCGTAACCAACATAACCGTCGGCTACTAGGCCGATGTCAGATTGAAATTGTCTGGTCGCGCTTCTTGTTTTTGGGCCTGCCATGCCGTCTGGCACTCCAGTGTTGTACCCCAGCAAATTTAAGGTTTTCTGAATTGTGAAGATGTTTTCCTTAGTGAGCAGAGGCTCTTTTATTGGCTTGGCAATCAACTTACCACTACCATGAATGCGGTCAGCCAGATAGCCCACTGAAAGGGCATATAAGATAGAGTGATTCCAGTCCATTATCACGTCGAAGTTTCGGTAAACCAAGAAAGCAGGACCTCGATGGCCCATAGGCACAATCAATGAAGCCTTCATATTAGAATTGGGTAGTCGATTGCCGTTAGCTCTAAGCACCCCTAATTGAGCCCATTCATTGACGCTTTTCTTGATTCCCAAGCCGGTTTGTTTGTAATCAAAGTTTTTTGGAATAGAGGCCTCTCTGCCCCACTTTTCGCCTTTTACCCAACCATTCTTCTTGAGAAAATTAGCGGCACTAGCGTATATATCTTCCTTATCGTTCCAGAGATCGATTTTGCCATCTTTGTTGGCGTCAACGCCGTAAGCTTGGACACTTGTTGGCATAAATTGAACTGCGCCCATAGCACCGGCCCATGAGCCTTTTGCATCCAGAGGTATTTTATTCTTATCAATCAGCTTTAATAGTTCAATCAACTCTCTCGTAAAGAAGTTAGAGCGTCTTCTGTCATAAGCCAAGGTTGCTAAAGATTGGATCAGACTATGGTTTCCCGTGTAGTGGCCATAATTACTCTCAATGCCCAAAAATGAAACCAAAATATATGCAGGAACACCATATTGCTGGGTGGTTTTGTTGAGCAATGAAGTGTTTTGTTTTAATGTATCATAGCCATTATTTAGGCGAGTCTGAGTTACTCTTTTATTGACATAGGTCCAAAAATTTTGATTAAATTCTGGCTGATCGACATCCTTCTCAATGACCTCAGGCCTAGGCGAAAGTTGAAAAAACGCTTTGTCAATTGTTGCTTTGGAGACCCCTTGCTCAGTGGCCATTTGACGAACCTGAGATAGAAAGTCTTCAAAAGTGTGAGAACTGGCAAAGACGCTTGTTGTAAGAAAAACAAGGCAAATAAATCTAAAAAACATGGGCAAATTATAATGCGTAAATACGCTCTTATTTTAATTCTTTTTTTGCTGAACGGTTGCTTTGAAAATGAAAGTGTTGAGCAAATCAAAGGCGAAAGTATGGGCACAAGTTACTCGATTAATGTTTTGGGCGATGATCGTATCGAACAAGACATAATTGACAGACGACTTGAAGAAATCAATAATACTTTTTCAACATGGCAGCACGATTCCGAATTGTCTCAACTAAACCGTGCTCCTGTAGACGAATGGATTGACGTTTCTAGTGAGCTGTATTCAATGCTAAATCGATCGGTAGAAATTTACCAACAGACCGAGGGTTATTTTGATCCAGGCATTGGTCGATTGATTGATTTGTGGGGGTTCGGTGCGAGTGGTGGTAGAACAGAGGCGCCTAAAAGGGAGGAAATTGAGCAAGCCTTTGAAAATTCATCAATTAAGTTTCTATTGATGGAGGATGGTCGAGTCAAAAAAACCAGAGACATACATATTAATCTCTCAGCGATTGCCAAGGGCTATGCGGTTGATGAGGTTGCACGCCTTATTAAGATCTCCGGTATCAAGAATTTTCTAGTTGAGATTGGCGGTGAGGTTGTTGCTTCAGGAAGCAATAGAGTCGATGATTGGGTTTTAGGTGTTGAACGCCCTGACAACAAATCACCCATTCCAGTTGTATTGAAAGATGCATCTATTGCCACTTCCGGGAATTATCGTAATTATTTTATTTGGGAAGGTAAAAAATATATGCATATTTTCAACCCTTTAACTGGTTTGCCAGCCAACAACGACCTGTCTTCAGTTACTGTGATTCATCCTCAAAGCGCAATGAGCGATGCTTACGCCACTGCAATGATGGCAATGGGCAGCAAGAAAGCCATTGAGCTCGCAAATAAATTGAAATTAACTGCATTACTTATAACCAATAAAGAAGATAATAATCAAATCATAAAAATTAACTTACCATAACTATGCCTACCTATAAGCCACTTGCTGAAATATTAAGACCCAGTAGTTTGGTAGACTTTGTAGGTCAACGGCACCTATTAGACGCTGATAAACCTATAGGTAAAACATTAGCTGACGGCAAACTCCATTCAATGATTTTTTGGGGTCCGCCAGGGTCAGGAAAAACGACTTTGGCGCGTATTATCTGTGGTCAGTTGGGCGAATCTGGACTGATTACACTAATCGGCGCAACTACAGAAAACCCATCCTTTGAGATCAACTCCTCTTTGTTGTCTAGGCTGCGGGTATATGTTCTAAAAAAACTAAACGATGATGAGCTTAGTATTGTCGCTAAAAGAGCTCTCGAGAGTGAATCAATCAGCCTTGAAGATGATGGTTCGTTGTCACAAATTGTTGCAGTTAGTGGTGGTGATGCACGCCGACTAATTAATATCATCGAGCAGCTGGGTCAAAAATCAAACAAAACTCTCAATAACAATGATGTCGCCAAAACCCTTCAACAAAAAGTCGGCACTTTTGACAAGGGAGGTGATATTTTCTATCAACAGTTGTCCGCTTTTCATAAATCTGTTCGTGGCTCCTCGCCAGACGGAGCTCTTTACTGGATGGCAAGGATGCTTGTGTCCGGTTGTGACCCCAAGGTGATTGCTAGACGACTCCTTGCAATAGCCTCTGAAGATATTGGCAACGCTGATCCAAGAGCACTTCAAATTACTCTGAACGCTTGGGACGTTTACGAACGCTTAGGCGACAAAGAAGGAAATCGTGCTATAGCGCAAGCCGCTATTTTTTGTGCCTGTGCGCCAAAATCAAACGCGGTTTATACAGCATTTAACCAAGCAATGGAGGACGCAAGGGGCAGTGGTGATTTGGAGGTCCCGATTCATCTATGCAATGCGAGCACAAAATTGATGAAAGAACTCGGTTACGGTGAAGGCTATCGTTATGCCCATAGTGAGCCGGATGCTTTTAGTAAAGGGCAAAGCTATTTTCCTGAAGAGATGGGTGAAAAGATCTATTATGAACCCAGCGACCGTGGACTAGAGATTAAAATTAGGGAAAAATTGAAACAGCTTAGGTCGACTTCATGAGTGCACTAGCGTCAATTTTGAGCATTGGAGCAGGAGCAACCGTCGGCGCCAGTTGTCGCTACTATATAGGCGTTTTATCCCTACAATACCTCGGAAAAACATTTCCTTACGGGACCTTGATTTCAAATGTTATTGGTTCTTTTATTGCCGGCATTTTGGTGGTTGTTATTTTGGAAAAACTCTTGCTCAGTGAGACCTATCGGCTGATGTTGTTGGTTGGATTGACCGGCTCTTTAACTACTATGTCGACACTTTCATATGAATCACTTGAGATGTTAAGTGGCGGGGATTATGGCCAAGCACTTTTGAATATTTTGTTGAACGTAGGGCTTTCACTGTTGGCCGCCAGTCTCGGTGTGATGCTAGCTAAATACGGTTTTAATCTAGCGCAAAGCTAATCTCTCTTCGATAGCATCTAGCAATTGGGAAGAGATGTTAAGGCCGAATTGCCTATCCAGTTCGCGAATACAGGTTGGGCTGGTAACGTTAATCTCGGTAATATAATCACCAATCACATCGAGACCTACAAATATTAGCTCCTTTTCAATCAGCATTGGCGCAATTTTCTCGCATAGATATCGGTCTCGTTCAGTTAAAGGCTGGCCAACACCTTTGGCGCCAGCAGCCAAGTTCCCTTTAAAGC
>LUMD01000162.1_pt1 | contig 36495 bp, 33 predicted proteins | sample 729651 | NCBI WGS metagenome assembly LUMD01 (sample SAMN03860272, study PRJNA289734) | marine metagenome | biome: seawater column; feature: ocean; material: water; isolation source: Red Sea water column Station 34 - depth 258m | place: Saudi Arabia: Red Sea | collected 2011-10-15 | depth 258 m | reverse complement strand
GAATAATTGATTTGACTTCACTATTCGTTATACGTACACTGTACATATGAGTGGTATTAGATTCGAATGGGACGAAAGGAAGAATCGAGAGAATCAGCGGAAACACAAGGTCTCCTTTGAGGAAGCGCAATCCGTGTTTCTTGATGAAAACGCCGTCCGGTACTTTGATCCGGACCACTCGCAGGACGAGGACCGTTTTCTTATGTTCGGCATGAGTTTTACGTTACGGGTCCTCGTCGTATGTCACTGTTATCGACAGGATGACTCGGTGATCCGAATTATCTCTGCTCGCAAAGCGGACAAACAGGAACAATCAGACTACTGGATCAGATTATGAGAAAACATTACGACTTCAACAAGATGAAGGGTCAGAAGAACCCGTACATCAAGCAGCTCAAACAACCCGTCACAATGCGACTGGACAAATCCACTGTTACCTACTTCAAGGCGCTTGCCTCTGAGCTCGGCATGCCCTATCAGAGCCTGATCAACTTGTACCTCAGGGACTGCGCCTTGAACCACAAGAAGCTCCATATCAAGTGGGCATCCTGAGACTGCAGAACAAAAGGTTGGAGTGTATTGAAAAAACTGCCGTTTTTTCAAACACTCAACCTGGACGTTAGCCCTACATGAGGAAATAATATGAGTCACGATCACAGTCATGAGGTAGGTAATTACAATCGCTCATTTGCTATTGGTGTTATACTCAATATCGTCTTCGTTGCGATTGAAGCTGGTTATGGGGTATTTGCTGACTCACTCGCGCTGATAGCAGATGCGGGACATAATTTAAGTGATGTAGTCAGTCTATTGCTTGCCTGGGGGGCGAGTTTACTCGCTAGAAAAGCCGCAACAGAAAAGAGAACGTATGGCCTCCGAAAGGTTACAATTTTGGCCTCTATGGCCAGTGCAATACTTTTACTTTTTGTACTTGGAGGTATTACTTGGGAAGCCATAGGACGATTTCTCAACCCGCAGCCTGTTGAAGGCATGACGGTTATTATCGTGGCTGGAATAGGCGTCGTGATCAATACTTTGACTGCGTTACTTTTTGTCAAAGGTCAAAAGCATGATCTAAATATTCGAGGCGCTTTCCTTCATATGGCTGCTGATGCCGGGGTATCTTTGGGTGTAGTGATTGCTGGGATATTCGTTCTTGCCAAAGGCTGGCTGTGGATTGATCCTGTCGTTAGTCTTGTAATCGTAGCGGTTATCTTTATTGGAACATGGGGATTACTTCGTGAATCCATCAACTATTCTATCGATGCAGTGCCAAAGGACATAGATATTGCCGGCATCAGAGAGTACTTGAACAGTATCGAACATGTCAGTCGCATTCACGATTTGCATGTTTGGCCGTTGAGCACAACCGAAATCGCACTGTCTGTTCATATATTGGTTAACCATGATTCGTTAGATAATAATTTCCTACGAAAACTCCAGCAGCATCTTCACGATCATTTCGGAATAGAACATTCGACAATTCAGATAGAAACATCCATGGGTGAAAATGATTGTATGCTGGACAGTCACAAATGCGGGTAAGAAGGGCTAATAAGGCGCTGCACTGTACGGCAATTCCGCTTCGTTTCATTGCCGCCGGTGAGCTTGATCGTTGGGCGGCTTGATGCCACGGAGAGCCGGTGTTTTGCGGCGTTAGATGGCGTGATCACGCTATCAGATTCGAATGGAGGTACAGGATGGACAAGAGGGGTCAAATAAACGGAGGAAGTCTGGGCGTTTCTTTAGTCCTGGGAGCGGGGATCGGCGTGGCTGTCGGTGTGGCTGTCGGCGTGGTTGTCGGGGCGGCCACAGACAATATGGGTATCTGGATCGCAATGAACCGGAAAACGCTTTGATGGTATGTAATAGGTAATGAGTATGGAATTATTTTCAACAATGCAGAGACACAAGCAATAATATCTGAGAGGTATATTGGTGAAAAGAGGTTTAACTTAAGTATAGTACACAAACCGGTTTAGTCATGCCATATTCATAACCTTGTACCAATTCTGACGGTACAAACGATAAATTCGGCAGTCATCTTTTCCGAAACGTCGGTTTTCAAAAAATTTGAATCCGAATTTTTCATAGAATTTATGGGCTCGTGTGTTGTTTTGCAGAGGGTCAATCAGGACGGCGGTAACAGACGGAACTGCAAAACACATTTCTAGTGCTTGCTTCATCATTTCGGTTCCGTAACCTTTGCCAAGATCAGAAGCTTCACCAATCCAAATATCAATTGCTCGAAGGTTTTCAGGGACATCTCCCCAATAATGGGAATCTTCCAGGGAGGGATCAATAATTTGCACAAAGCCAAGCGGACGACCATCTTTCTCGGCAATCAGCTGCTCTCTCCAGTCTGGATTCCGATGCAGCTCAGTTTCCCATTCCCAGTCATCATTCGGATCTGATTCAATCACATGCGGCTGATTGTCCCAATGTCTCAGCAAAGCAAGGTCTTCTGGAGTGGCAGGACGGAACTTGATATTCATGCATGCCAAGGCTGGTTTTGGCTTTAGTTTATTTTATTCTGCTGCTGATTTTCAGAATATATTTAATATTACCTTGCAGATTACACATCTCTAAGGCGTAAATTAAGCGGATCATAGGCTGCTTCTTTGAGCACAATCGCAGAACAATTCCGGCCCAGAATTCTGATTTCAAATTCAGTTCCGGAATGGGTATACTGAGGCTGGACGTAGGCAAAAGCCAGGCTTTTACCAACAGTGTGTCCGTAAGCGCCGCTTGTTGTCACACCAATTATTTGTTCACCATCCAAAACCGGTTCATTCCCAAGACAATCTGAATCATCGACATCAACTTCAAGATAAACCAGTTTTGTGTTTATTCCCAGCAGTTTACGGGAAAGTGTGGATTCACGTCCGATGAATGTCTTGCTGAAATCAACAAATCGCTCCAATCCTGCTTCAATAGGTGTAATTTCTGTGGTGAGCTCGCTGCCCCAGCCTTTGTAGGCTTTTTCCATTCGTAATGAATTCATTGCGTATGTGCCAAAATTGGCAATGCCAAATACAGAGCCTTCTTCCATCAAGATGTCATAAAGCGCGGACATGTTTTCCATCGGGAAATGCAGTTCCCAACCTAATTCCCCGGCATAAGAAACCCTTAATGCCAATGTCTGTATTCCGGACACATCGATGGTCTTTCCGGACAGCCATGTATAAGAATCGTTACTTAAATCAGCTTCAGTAAGTTTTGAAAGCACATCACGGGATCGTGGGCCTGCAAGAACCAGCACAGCATATTCATCAGTTACATTCCGGACAGTCACATTTTCATCCGGAAGAATGTGCTGAACCAGCCAGTCATAATCATGTATTTCGGCGACTGCCGCGGAGAGCGCGTAGTATTTATTTTCATCAATCCTTGTAATGGTTGCCTCACACTCAATGCCCCCCAATTCAGTTAGCATATGAACCAGAGCAACTCCACCTTCACGTTTTGGTATGCGGTTTGCGCTGACACGTTTCAGGAAATTTTCCGCGTCATTACCGCTGATCTCGAATTTGGCAAAGCAGGTCATATCCATAAGGCCGACTCTTTCTCGCACAGCCCTGCATTCCGCTGCCACACTGTCAAAAGAGTTGTTACGTCGAAAACTGTATTTTTCCCCATCACCACTCTTGTTAAACCATTTGGCACGTTCCCAGCCGAATGTTTCAGCAAAAACAGCCCCTTGTGCTTTGAGTTTATCATAAATCTGAGTGGTTCGTACCGGACGTCCGGCATCACGGAACTCTCCGGGATAGTGTGTGGCATACATGTGTTCGTATTCATCAATGGATTTTTCAAGGGCGTATTTCCCACAAGACCAGTCCCCGTAACGACGGGGATCCATTTCACGTACGTTAATTTCAGTCTGGCCATGTACCATCCACTGTGCCAGGTATTTACCGCAGCCGGGACCCTGGGTGATACCTATGCTGGCCGCGCAGCACATCCAGTAATTTTTCAGTCCGGGAGCAGGCCCAAGCAGAAAATTTCCATCCGGAGTATGAGTAATAGGACCGCTGACAACTTTCTTGATCCCCGCGATTTCAAACACAGGGATACTCTTTGCTGTCAACTCCAGGTGAGTTTCAAGTCTTTCCATGTCAGGAGGCAGCAGCGCGTTGTCAAAACTCCAGTCAATGCCATCAAGTCCCCAGGCTTTTGCATTCATTTCATAGGGGCCGATGATCAATCCGCTTTGTTCCTGACGGTAATAGCAGGACGAACGTGGGTCACGAACCACCGGAAGTTCCTGTTGTAAGGCGGCAACTTCCGGAATGGATTCCGTCATCAGATATTGATGTACCATGTTGACCATCGGCACTTTGATGCCGGCCATCATGCCAACCTGTTCGCAAAAAGAACCGGCAGCATTGACCAGATGTTCGCAAACTATTGTGCCTTTCTCAGTGACCACTTCCCATTCTCCGGAAGGCAGTAAATTTGTGTCCGTGACTCGGTTATTGAGATATATTTCAGCCCCACTATTTTTTGCGCCTGCAGCCATTGCATGGGTAACACCACTGGGATCTGTATGTCCATCTCCGGTGGTATAGGCTCCCATCAGAAAACCGTCAGTCTCCAGCAGGGGATGAACTTCCTTGATCTCATTTGGTCCCAGCAAATGACACTCTGCTCCTACCTGGTCCAGCACGCCTTTCACATAATGGAACCAGTCCACCTGATCCTGATCTACTGCCAGCCTTATCGCACCGCATCCGTGCCAACCGGTGGCCTGACCGGTTTCCTTTTCAAGTTTCGTGTATAAATCCGCGCCATAGAAATGTAATTTGGCCATGTTAAGGGAACCGATAAAATGCGGGATTAGACCAGCTGCATGCCATGTTGATCCGGAAGTCAGTTCACCCTTTTCCACCAGAACCACATCTTTCCAGCCTTCTTTTGCGAGGTGATACAACAGGCCAACACCCATTGCGCCGCCTCCGATAATTACTACCCGCGCATGTGTTTTCATGATATCTCCAAAGGACGCATACGATGTTTTTCTAAACGTACAGGAAATTGTTCCCTGATTTTTCGATCCGTTTCTTCATCCCAGTTTTCCGGGTAATGATTGTTAAGAATTTCCTGCACTTTTAAATGAGCACGCTGAACAGCATCTGTTGAACCCTGGTCAATCCAGTTGTTGATATTTTCGCGGTCTCCGATGGTTGGATAAAGATAATCTTTTTGCATTCTATTTAATGTTTGTTCGTGCCCCAGATAATGCCCCGGACCTTCCAGACACACATCCCTAATAGGTTCAATTGAGAGTGTTTCATCATTGACCTCAACTCCTCTTACAGTGCGGTTAATCGCGCCCAGCATATCGTTATCAATCACATAACTTTCCAGGCAGCAACCCAACAGACTTGCATGCATCCCTGCCGATTCATATATAAGGTTTGCTCCGGAATGAGCTGCTAATGAAACAGTGTAACCCTTTTCATATCCGGACTGCGCGTCAGGAACTTTGGAGTCTGTCATGCCGGCGGCAATTCCTGAAGGCAGGTTATAATACTGTGCCATTTGACCACAGGCGGCCATCAGTATTGCCTGCTCTCCACTTCCGCCGCTCATGGCGCCTGTACGCAAATCAGAAACAAAAGGCCAGGTACCGAACATTGCCGGTGCACCTTCCTTGACAGCATTCACATAAACAAGTCCGGCTAATACCTCTGCCACAGCCTGCACAACACAGCACGCAAGCGTAGCGGGTGATGTTGCCCCAGCCTGTCCCGCGGAAAGCAGTAAAACAGGCATTCCTCCTCTTACTGCCGCTTCCAGGCAGGCGCTGGCGTCTTCAGCAAATTTCATTGGCGGTACAACATGACAGCAGGACATGCTTACAAAAGTCTTCACTGCCCGCAATCAAATGCAGCATTCGCAGGGTTTCATTCACATTATCAGCAAAGGAAAAACTGGTACCCACATGCTTCTTTGTACCGGCAATCGAGGCATAGCAAGTGGTGATATCCATCTCTCTTATGTCTTCCAAATCTCGACAAACGATTGACCGCTGAAAAAAATGGATATGTTCTAAAGTGTCGCAGACGCGGGCAATATCAAAAAGATCAGCAGCCGTCGATTCACGGTATTCCCGGCTTATCGGATTAAGCATGTGAACCGCGGCTCCGGCTGTGCCGAAATAGACTTTTTCACCACTCAAGTGGATATCGTGTTCCGGAGATGATCCATACAATGTTATGTCTCGTCCGGCCTTTTCCAGACATTCATTGACAACTGAGGGAGGAATCAAAAGGCGTCCCTCAGGGCTAATTGTACATCCTATGGATGTGCAGGCTTCAATACAGGAAGGAATAGCATTTGCCAGTCCGATTGTTTCCAGCGCTTTTAAGGCAGTTTCATGTATTCGTGGTAGATCTTTTTCATCCAAAGGCTTGAAGCGCCCTCCTTGCTCGCCTGGATGTACCGGTTTCATATTTTCAGGAAGCGCCGCGGCCCGTTTTGCTTTACGGGCATTTCTCCCTCCCATTCGGCCACTTACAGTCTGTTCCATTATTAATCTCTCAAAAACCACATTTTACTAAATCTAAATATCACTTCTTTCTGCGTCTGCGTTTACTCGCGGGAGAAGCAATTTCATAACTATTCTGATCAACATTTTCGACAGGCAGGTCAACTTCTTTAGCAAGATTTGGGAAATTGTCTGTTTTGTGAGGAAAAGCCATGGCATTCACGAAGTGCTGCTGAAATTTGGATTCAACAGCAGTTTCCACTTTTTCAACCTGACGTACGACTTCTTCAATCTCATTTCTGGATTCATGATTAAGCAAAGCGATTCTTGCGCCTGTTCCGGCAGCGTTACCTGCGGAACTGACCTGTTTCAAATCACAGTCTGGGATCAGTCCCAGAACCATTGCGTATTTTGGTTCAATATGATTACCGAATGCTCCAGCCAGCCGTATACGATCAACAGTCTCAATTCCCATGCGCTCCATCAGCAGACGGATTCCCGCGTAGAGTGCCGCTTTGGCCAGCTGTACAGCTCTTACATCATTTTGAGTGATGTTTATGTGCTGACTGCCATCATGAAGAATATAGGAAAATGTGCGTCCCTCCGCTACAATGTTTTGACTATTTTCTGCCAGAGTTCCGTTGATCACACCATCAGGAGTCAGAATCCCCTATGATTCCTGAACCGCAAATTCCAGTGATGCCGGTTTTTTTATTTTCTGCAGCAAATCCGGTTTCGTCAGACCATAAATCACAGCCGATGATTTTGAATTTAGGCTCCAGAGTCTGACGATCAATGCGCACCCGTTCAATTGATCCGGGGGCGGCACGTTGTCCGGAAGAAATTTGCGCACCTTCAAAGGCAGGTCCCGTAGGGCTTGAGGCTGCCAAAAGACGTTCATTGTTGCCCAGAACAATTTCCGCGTTTGTGCCGATATCAACCAGCAATGACATTGCTTCACGTTTGTGCGGTGCCTCTGACAATATCATTCCTGCTGTATCTGCGCCGACATGTCCGGCGATGCAAGGCAAAACGTAGCAGCGTGTGTTGGTGTGAAGTGATAATTTTAAATCACGAGCGCGAATCCTTACGCTTTCATCTGTGGCCAGGGCGAAAGGCGCACCCCCAAGTTCAACAGGATTAATGCCGAGTAGAAGATGGTGCATGATGGGATTGCCCACAAAAGTAACTTCTACGATTTCATCCAATTCACGATTAGCTTGTTTGGCAACATTCTCAGCAAGTTCATTGATAGTCTCGCGAATTGCTTTTGTCATTTCCTTATCACCATCAGGATGCATCATCACGTATGACACACGGCTCATCAAATCCTCACCAAATCGTATTTGAGGATTCATCATTCCTGCGGATGCCAGTACTTTACCGGTCCTGAGATTACAGAGGTGTGCGGCAACTGTGGTAGAACCGACATCAATTGCCAAACCGCACAATGACTCTTTGAAGCCTGGATTGACCGCGATTACCTGACCAAGGTAATCTACCGCGACAGTTACTTTCCAGTCTCCTTTCCTTAGCTCTCTTTGCAGTGAAAGCAGCATTCCAGGACCAAAGCGTAAATCTGTAAGCTGCCATTCTCGCTCCAGAGCCTCACGCAGCCGGCGTAAATCACCGGATGGATCGTGCATGTTTGGTTTCCAGACTTCGACGTAATGCAGCTGTACCGGAGGAATGATTTCTATGTCAAATGCATCGGCTTCTTTCCTGACAATTTGCTGATGTACCTGACTGTCTGGAGGGACGTCTATGACGCAATCGCCAAGAATCTGGGTGGCGCAGCTTAGTCTTCGGCCATCCTTCAGGTTTTTTTTAGGACGGTCGGCGTAAGCTTTTTCAACTTCACTGAGTTGTGAGATGTTTTCAGATTTTGAGTTTATTGAGTGCTTGGGAAAGTTACCTGTGGATTGTACAACCTGACAGCGTCCGCAGATTCCACGGCCACCGCAGACAGAATCAACGTCTACACCAAGTGCCTGCGCGGCCTGCAAAACAGGTGTTCCCACCGGGAAATAACCACGCTTTCCGGAAGGTGTGAAAACAACTCTCGCGTCTGTAACTGTGGTACTAAGAGACATATATCGAGTTTGGTTTCAAATACCTTTGAAATCAGTCTGGTGACTGAAGTGATAAGTTGAGCCTATCACATATCAAATGTTGAGTTTAAACAAAAAAACTCAAAATTTTAATTTCAAAACTTTTTTTGCCACTCAGTCAGCCATGCAGCAGATTTTTCGATACCTCCGAAGGGATACAGATGGAGCTGATCGTATCCGTGGAGTTCGGAAATGATTTTGTCCGGTTTATTGACAAACATCAATTTGCTGAGATTCAAACCCTGTTTGCGTAAAACCTGAGTTGAAGCCTTAACTCCACAAACTTTGGCAAATCGCATGAGAGTTTTCAATGTAGATGGTCCGGGGATTCCAATGTGAATCGGGTTCTGTACGCCCTTTTTCCGTAGTCTGTCAATCCAGTTGTTGGTTTTTTCAGCCTCAAGTGACCATTGAGTGACGATGCGTGCCGGTATTCCACGGTCTTCTGCCCAGTGTAATTTTTCCAGAAGATGAAACTCGGAGTCTGGATCATCGGGGTTACCCTCCGGATGTCCGGCAAAGTCAAAGGATTTAATTCCGTATTCAGCAAACAAACCGGTTTTCAGCATATCCATCACAGAAGAAAAACTACCACAAGGCTGCGGAACTCCTCCCCCGATCAGCAAGGCCCGTTCAATTCCAACTGCTTGAAGTCCGGAGAGACATGCTCGGAGTTCTTCTGTTCCCGGAAAGGTCCTAGCGGAAATATGCGGCACGGCCTGTTTCCCGGTATTTCCATTGACCAGTTTGTTTTATGTTCAACGTTTTTTTGAAGATCGTCAATTGGTTCCATATAATAATCGTCTTCATAAGATTGATTGCCGGTACTCAGTTTATCCATTTCCGTTCTCATTTTTTTTTTAAAGTTCACTGTTTGTAGAAGTCTGCTTTGGAATTCAGTCCAGTGCTGTTCTGCATACACAATGCCATTATATAAATAATTGATATTATTCAATAATTCTCAATAAACAAATAAAATGAGAACGTCAAGTTCCGTTATTAAATACTCATGTGGGTTTCAGATTGCAGGTTTGGCCCCAAAAAAATATCCAACTACAATGCAGGATTCAAAATAGTTTAAATATCAATTAGTTAAAACATAATACTGTTGAAAAATGCAAAATAATAAAGTGAATTTAAAACGGAACTTTCAGTTCCTAATCAATGATAATAAGAACAGACAGTTCCGATTAACTGTTACTGCTGCAATTCATGACTTAAATTCAGGTCATAAAAACCAACAATAGAGTAGTTGCAAGATTCGATGCTTCTGTCATGAACACAAATAATGTTACAAAAATTAATAATTACTTGCTCAGTCACTAATCGATACTTTAATAATATAATTAAATGTTGACATTTATATTGTTGTATCTAAACTTTAAACTTCATTTTCATTTCACTATTCCTGATAAATGTAATTTTATTGAATTGCATTTATTATTTGAATATTAGATGAAATCATAATTCTGCTCTCATAGCATTCAGTACGTTACTATGTGATTACTGCGATTACTCGCGGTGGAAATATGCAGACTAATCAGTGAATCATCAGGATTTTCTGAGTATTCCATAGAACTGCTTTGGTACTGAAAAAGTTGTTCTTTAACTGAAAAAAGGAGATGTTTATGTCTATAGACTATCTAACAACTCATGTTAAACAGAGTTTTATGAAACGTATGATTCAACGTGCTCTGATGGTATTAATTGCTGCCACAGCCTCGATGGTGATCTCAGTTACCTCTTACGCGGCTTGTGGTTCCATAACTATCGCGGAATGGAACTGGGCTTCAGGTGAACTAATGGCTCATGTGGATAAGATTATCCTCGAAAAAGGCTATGGTTGTGATGTAGAGTTGGTCGCCGGTTCCACCATGCCAACTTTCACCTCAATGAACGAAAAAGGCCAGCCTGACGTGGCAGGTGAACTGTGGGCCAATGCTGTTTTTGAACCGCTGAAACAGGCGGTCGCGGAAGGTCGATTGCACCGTGTAAACAAAGCTCCGATCACTGGTTTGGGTGAGGGGTGGTGGATTCCGCCTCATACAGCCAAAAAGTACCCAGAGCTGAAAACAGCTTTGGATATTCTCGAAAGACCAGATTTATTTCCGCATCCTGAAGATTCGTCCAAAGGTGGATTTGTCGGCTGTCCTTCCGGTTGGGGTTGTCAACTGGCCAATGCCAACTTGTTCCGTGCTTTCGAGATGGAAAAGAAGGGTTGGCTGCTGATTGATCCGGGTTCAGCCGCAGGCCTGGACGGTTCTATGGCTAAAGCCGTTGAGCGTGGTGAAAACTGGTTCGGCTACTACTGGTCACCAACCTCTATGATTGGTAAATACAAAATGGTTCCGGTTGATTTCGGAATCCCTTTCGCGGGTCGTGATAACTGGGACAACTGCATAGTAAAACCTGAGCAGGATTGTGCTGATCCAAAGCCTTCAGCCTGGACCAAGTCTGAAGTCAATACCGTAATAACTGACAGTTTCGCCAAGAGAGGTGGCGCTGCAATTGACTACTTGCGGGATCGAGTATACCCGGGCGCAATTATGAACGGTATGCTGGTATATATGTCTGAAAACCAGGCTGGCGGTGAAGACGCGGCAATTGAGTATCTGTTAAAACATGAAGATGTCTGGACAAAGTGGGTGTCTTCAGGCGTTGCTGCCAAGGTAAAAGCCTCCCTCTGATTATATTTTTTGAGGGAATATTTACACGGAACTGCTGACAATCTGTTTCAGCAGTTCCGTGTTTTAATTGGTTGCGGTTTTACCTGAATGGTGAACTGTTACTTTTTATTACAAAAACAATAGGTATTGCAATGGAGTGGCTGGACGAATTTCCAACACTGGGCCGTCAGGATTTGCGTGATCTGAAAAAAGCAATTGATTTGAGCTTTCGTGAATTTTCTCGCGCATACGGCGATGGGATCGAGACTTTTTTTGATCCCTTGCTCTATTTCCTCGTCTGGCTGGAAAAACTACTGATCAATACCCCTTGGCCTATAATAATTTTCGTGGTTGCCGTCCTGGCCTGGATTGGTGCTCGCAGCTGGATAGTGGTGGGTGGAACCATCGCCTGCTTCCTAGTGATCGGCTATTTCGGTATGTGGGAAGACACAATGGCAACACTGGCCATCATCTCTGTTGCGACACTTTTATGTATCGCAGTAGGTATTCCGCTGGGGATATTGATGTCGCGCTCTAGTCGCGCGCAAGCCATTGTGACACCTGTTCTGGATGTGATGCAGACTATCCCGAGTTTTGTATACCTGATTCCCATAATTATGCTGCTTGGTATCGGAAAGGTTCCGGGCCTGCTGGCGGTATGTATTTACGCGACGCGGAAGCTTTTGGAGCAAGCGACAGACAGAAACTGTTCGGTGTTCAAATCCCTTTGGCGTTGCCAAATATATTTGCCGGTGTGAACCAGACCATCATGATGGCTCTGGCGATGGTGGTTATAGCTTCCATGATAGGTGTGCCCGGCCTGGGTCGTCCTGTACTCCGTGCGATTAATAATCAATATCTGGCGCTTGGTTTGATGAACGGTCTTGCGATTGTTGCACTGGCCATCATTTTCGACCGGGTCTCACAAAAATTCGGTGCTCGACTTCAAAAGCATCGGGAAAGTGGGCACGGTGCCTGATAACAATGTTTCTACAATAGATAAAGACACAACGTTTGACACGAAGGTCGCGATCCGGAACCTGTACAAGATTTTCGGCTCCAACCCTTCCGCAATGGTGGACCGAGTCGAAAAGGGGATGTCAAAGAAGGATCTGCTTGAAAAGCACGGTCATGTACTCGCGCTGACGGATGTAAATATAGATATTCCACCCCGCAGAATTCAGGTAATCATGGGCCTCTCAGGTTCAGGTAAATCCACTCTGATCAGGCACGTCAACCGGTTAATCGAGCCTACCACAGGAGAGATCGTAGTCGATGGCCAAAACGTTCTGGAGATGAATCAGAATGAGTTAAGGGAGTTTCGGCGACACAGGGCTTCAATGGTGTTTCAAAGATTTGCACTGCTTCCTCATCACACTGTTGCTGATAATGTTGCCTATGGTCTGACTATACAGCATATTCCAAAGAATGAAGCGCTTGAGAGCAGTCACAGGTGGATTGATCGTGTCGGACTTGCAGGATATGAAAACCATTACCCTGATCAGCTTTCCGGCGGCATGCAGCAGCGAGTTGGCCTGGCACGTGCTCTTGCCACAGATGCCGAAATCCTGTTGATGGATGAAGCATTCTCTGCTCTGGATCCATTGATCCGCACAGATATGCAGGATATTCTGCTGGGACTGCAGGATGAACTGCACAAGACTATTCTTTTTATCACACATGATCTGGACGAGGCTCTGCGCATCGGTGACAACATCGCCATCCTGCGGGATGGTGCAATTGTTCAGAAAGGAACTCCGCAAGAGATAATATTGAATCCTGCTGATGAATATGTGTCTGATTTTATAAAGGATATAAATCGGGGCAGAGTCGTGGAAGTTGGATCTTTAATGGATGACACAAAACCGGAAAGCGGTCCAACGATTGATCGATTTGTGGTGGTTGATGACGCGCTTCAAGTGCTTTCAAAAGCCGGCACCAAAAAAGCAATAGTCACTGAAAATGAGAAGCCTGTAGGTTCAGTCGGTTTGGATGCGCTGATAGCAGCTGTTGCCAAACCAAAAGTAGGCACAGCTCGCAGCGGCACATATCGTTAGTGTGATTTCAGTTTATTCGTAAAAGTACCATTTCTCTCATCAATTCCGCATTTCTTCAAAAAAACACTGTGTGTAAAAAAAGTGCTGATCAGATCAATATTCCGTATTTGGTGATATTGAGTTGTGATATATTACTGGTTTTAGCGCTCAAAAAGATATGGTATTCCTTTTGGATAGAATAAATTTTTCCAAAGTAATTCTAGATAACCACGAATCAAATAATTATCATTTCTATGCAGTAATTGTTCTCGCTCTATTCGAAACAGCTTGGGAAGTTTGTACCAAGGCACATCCGGTTTGTTATGATGCAAAGCGTGATAATTGTTGTAAAGGTACAAAATACCAAATAAGTGTTCTGCTTCGAGTATAGCGCTGCGGCCCTGCCAATCCGGATGACTTCTGTGTTCGGCGAAAGAACGCAGCAGTGTAAGCGATGTTCCGGGATAGACGAACAGCAAAAGATATTCCCAGAATGGGATGCCGCATACTCCGATAATCCAGCTCATTGTCAGCGCGATTCCCAGAAGATGCCGGATCCAAGCTTGCAGATTTCTATGATCTCCGCGCACAAGACGTTGTGCTTCTTCATACCAGAAATATGGAATTATCCAGAATGGATACAGCAGCAACCGTCCGGCAAGGGTGTGAAAAATCCAATAACTCCACTGCCTTGCACGAGGCAAGGTATGCCAGCGCTGTTCAGACAAATAGTACGATTCCGGATCAAGTTCAGGATCAGTTAAATTTTGGTTGATATGATGTTGGGTATGAGTTTGCGCATAAAGTCGAAAAGGCAGATACAAATCCAGACTGGGCAGCACAAGCAGTTCATTGAGTTGTGCAGAAGTAGTTGGGTGCATGTGAACTGCTTCATGCCGCAATGAGCCGTGCCAGGCCACAACGTAACCTCCAATGACAAAAACAAACCATCCCGGCAAACTGTGATAAAACCAGGTGGCAACACCAAATAAAGCGTAAATCAAAACAGCCAACAAAATGGTGAGCCATTCAGGCTTCAGGCGTGAAATCATAAATCCTCAATCGATTCTCGTTCCATATCCATTATACAATCATAAGCATTTTCCGAAAGAATCTGTATATCTTCAAGAAACAATTCTTCTCCTAATAACTTGAATTCCGGTTCCTCAAATCCATTCTTTAAAGCATTCCGGAAGAGTTCCAGCGATTCAGTCGAAGTTTCTTTTTCCGTCACAAAAGCCGGGGACGGAGCCGGAGGAGATAAGGTTAAAATTCGGCAATCCTTCAACGTATCCGGAGCATACTTTTCCAGCAAACTCCAGGTCAATCCGTCAATTGAAGCCAGGTCCGCTTGTTTCTGCGCAATGTACGATATACTTTCCCGATGTCCACCGCTGACTGAAACTTCGCTGAAAAACGGTGTTTCATTTGTCAATGGGGTTACCATTGAACGTAGAATGTTAAATCCGGAGTGCGATGATTTGGCGTTAATTACTACTTTGCTGCCTCGGGCATCTTCAAGTTTTTGCCATTTGCATTGCTGATGCACCACAATCACGCTCAGATATTCCGGACCTTTGAAGTATGGAGTCCGGTATAGCGGTGTGGCAATCACCGTGAACCGTCCAGCATACTCATGTGTCAGTGGATAACCACAGATTTGCCCGAATAATAATTCCTTTTGATAAATCCACTCTCCTCGAAATAATGAGTTCGGGACATCATTAATACCTTCCTTCCGGAAAGAATCAGCCAACCCATTCCACAATGAGTCCGTCTGAGTTTTTGTTTCCGGTAAATCATACAGCGGCAGTGTCGCATACGGAAAAGTCATTTCAGTCATATTGCAATTCCCGGATTTTCCTTCCATTTTTCCACAAATGCCAGCAATTCTTCCTTTCTTGAGTGTTCCAACGGAGGCAGCTGATAATCAGCAAGGGCCTGTTTCCAGATTTTGTTGGCGCGCTGAAAGGAGTCAAGACTGCCGTTTTTCTGCCAACGGTTTGGATTTTATTATCCTGGAAATACTGCTTTTTTCCGCAAAGCAGCTAATGTTTCAAAGGCAAAGCGGCGACAATGTGTACACGGGGTTGTTCTCCGCCATTCATTGCAGTGTGGTAGCCGCGAGTGTCTGTGAAATAAACTGAACCGTCTGCCGGCAAATGCGTGACATGATGATTCACAACAAATAGCGATCCCGGATTAGTAATGATCGGAATGTGAAGTCGTGGCTCAGGATCACGGTGCCATGAATTATTTTTGTAAGTGTTTAGCACTAAGGCACGCATACGTCCAATCGGAAAACGCCGGCTAAGCTGTTGATGGAGAGTTTCAAAATAAGTTCCCTCAATCTCCGGACACAGCTCTGAAAACGCGAATTCGTCAACAAGTTCATCACGTACCACTTCCTCGTATGTTTCATCCGGACGTAAATAGTATCGGCCAATCAAATCTGTCTCTGTAGGTGTATTTACACCGGGACGACGTGTTATTGGGATCGACATAAAACCATCTCCAACATCGAGAATATGTTTTTTAGCATCTTCAAAAGCTTCTTGTAACTTTATGATGTCAAAACTGATCTTCAATTTTTGAATTCCCGGTCCTGGAAAAAATCCGGCTACAGTGTCAGTCACTCGATTTTCAGCCAGCCATGATTTCATTAATGCCTGATCTTGTTCAATACTGTCAAATTGTTCAGGTAAAGATGTAACTGAAGTCATAAGTCAAAATTCATTGTTGTTCATTAAAATTAAAAAGAGATTTTATGTGAGCATTTTAAATCATAACATTTCCATCTCATAAGGATAACTGGATTGCCGTTCCACGCCTTTTTCTGTTACCACAACCTGTTCTTCCAGTTTAACACCTTCACGTCCTCCTTCTGCGCCGATGAAGGATTCCACACATAGCACCATCCCGGGTTCGATGATGCCGTCATATCCTTTTGATTCAAATTCCTGCCAGTGCTTAATGTTGGGGTATTCGTCTGCCAGTCCTACACCGTGAATCAGGCTGGAATATCGATGAGAGAGAAATTCATCCGGAATCGGCCAGCATTTTTCTGAAACTTCACGGAAGCTCATTCCTGCTTTCAGCACAGAGATATTGTGTTGAATCTGTTCGTATGCTTTTGAATAAAGACGGCGCTGTTCGTCACTGGGCTTGTCTCCGCAAACCCATGCACGGGAAAAATCTGAGCAGTAACCATAAGGTCCGATCAGGTCGGTGTCAAAACTGACCAGATCATTTTTTTCAATCGTCCGCATCGAACATTCCCGAAACCAGGGATTGGTGCGGGGCCCGGAAGAAAGCAGACGGGTTTCGATCCATTCTCCCCCAAGTCGGATGTTGGTTTCATGCAATTTAGCCCAAAGCGCGTTTTCGGTAATTCCCGGTTGGAGTGCGTCTCGCATGGCTTGAACACTGGCTTCACAGACATCCATCGAGGCCTGCATCAGCACCAGTTCTTCTTCAGATTTAACTGCACGTGCTGTTTCTGTGATTTGTTCACCTTCGACAAGTTCCAGACCACATTCTCGTAGAGCGTCACATCCAATATGTGAAAGACAGTCTATTGCAAGTCGCCGATTCCCACCACCATGATTTTTCATCAAATCCACAATTTGCGCGGAGAACTCTTTGACAAAATCCTCTGCACGAGTTCCAGCACCAAAAAAATAGAATGATGGCATCGAACGGTATTCGTCAATGGTTGGTATATCCTCTGCCAGATGCGGATGGTTTGCATAATCAAACAGAATTACCGGTCCGTCCAGTGAGACAAATACGCAACGGGTTTCGTAGTGAGAGCACCAGACCTGCATATTGGTGGCATCCACAGCATAACGTGTGTTGATTTGATTAAAGAGCAGTAAGCCGGCAACATCATGTTCTTCCATTTTTTTGCGCAGGCGTTTCAGGCGATAACGCCGTACAACATCCAGATCAACCGGCGCCTGGGAAAATTCCATTGCGCCATGCTGACGTGCTTCCTGTTTTGCCTTTACTGCTTGAACGGAATTTAATGTCATGTTTTTCTAAGAATGATGGTTCAATAAAAAGAATAGATGTCATTCCCGCGAATGCGGGAATCCAAAAACTCGTAAGTATCTGAAATAATGGAATTCTCTCTCGTGTAGATAACTAATGAGGTCGTTATTTTGACTTTTTTCAACTTCATTATTAATCATTCACATCTACAGGTTTCAGTAACCACACAATTTATTGATTACCTGATTCAATTGATTCCTCATTTAGTTAGTTTGTGGCAAGTCCTCATCTCCGGGAGGAACCCGATGTATGCCACACATTCTGTCAGCCACCCAATTATGGTAGCGATGCAAAGGTTCTTCGAAATGGTAGCACATGCGCCCGCCCTGAAAGGCTGTGTTGCTCAGGCCGGCCTGCACCCGCTCGACGATACCCAAATCCTGAGTATTTACCATGTCCCAGAATGTCACCAACTCACCAAACATGGCTTGATGCCATTCGTTGTCCAATGTTCCCGGAGGTATCAACAGGAATGTCCGTTCCAAAGTTTGATCAGCATTAATAGGATCGGTAATCAAACAAAAGGCATGGTTCGGCAGCAATGTGATTGCTACATTGGGAAAAATCCAAATGTGATACGCGGCTTGCTGATGTTGTTCCTCCAATCCTTCTGCCGCTGGAAGATTCAACCAGACTGAATCCACATCCCTTGAGATAGGAGTTGTCAGCATTCCTGTATACATTCCCGGACCCTGGCAGCGGTGATGATCTTCAATCCGGGAGACATTTGAAAGTTCCGGATGTACAAAAGGCAGGTGATAATATTCCATGAAATTTTCTGCCACCAACTTGTAATTTGAAGCAACGTCATAATTTTTCTGACTGGCTATTGTCCAATGTTCCAGACCGTGAGATTGAAATTTTTCCGGCAAATCACCAAGCCATTCTTCAAAACCGCTTGAAACGTCAGTTTCTGTAGCGTCATCAGCAGCTTCCGCGCTTAAATTTACGAAAACTAAAAATCCCCAACTGCGCACCGCTATCGGATATAGTCCGTAATCCCTTTTGTCAAATTGGCCAGCGTCCAGCATCTCAGTGACAGCGCCGACGGTTTTCTCGTTTTTAAACATTGGTGTCCCCAGACATTTGCCGTCCAGCCCATAGACCCAGGCATGATAAGGACAACGAATGCTTTTGCTATTGCAGCTTTCAAACAGAAGTTTTGAACCACGATGACGGCATACATTATAAAACGCCCCCAGTTTGCTTTTTTTGTCGCGTACGACCAAAATTGAACGACCGGCCACATCAGTAACAAGAATATCACCAGGTTTGCTTACCTGGGGCAGACAGCCTACTGCAACCCAACCCATGGCAAAAACTTTTTCCTGCTCCAGTGCAAAGAAATCTGGTGCAGTATAAGCATCCGGAATTAAAGTTGAAGCCTGATCAACAGGCAAGCGGCTCAGATTGTATGTTTCCGGTTTGGTAAAAGATTCGGTTGGAAGTCTTTGTTGATTAAAAGAATTCATTGGCTCTTTTCAATTTTCCTCAAACGGAGATTCAACAGTTGACTGAAATTGTGCCTCATAATGTTTTTTTAGCCGGTTTGCTGCAGAAACGGTGTTGCGCATCAGACAGGAAACTGTTACCGGGCCTACTCCCCCGGGGACAGGTGTGATCCATCCGGCAGTCTTGGAGCACGATTCAAAATCGCTGTCTCCAACAATTTTGCTTTTTCCCTGATCATCCGTGACTCTGTTGATACCAATGTCAATCAATGTGGCGCCTGATTTAAGCATACTGCCAGTGATAAGATTTGGTTTGCCAACCGCCACAAATACTGCGTCAGCGCTTCTGGAATGTACCGCGACATCTTTTGTCATGTGATGGCAAACCGTTACTGTGGCCCCCTCAGCCATTAAAAGGAAGGCAATAGGTTTGCCGACAATTTCGGAGTGACCTATTACTACTACCTCCAAACCTTCGAGGTCCTGACCGGTGCGTCTTAATAATTCCACTGAAGCCATGGCGGTGCATGGACCAAGTTCCAGTTCATTGTAAACAATGTTGCCGATGGAAGCGGGGTGTAAGCCTTCCACATCCTTAAGCGGATGAATTGCTTTCTGCAGTGATTTGATTGGAATGTGTTCGGGGATAGGACGCTGCAGAATAATACCGGTTACCTTTGGATCAACATTGAAATTTGCGATTGCCGCAAGCAGTTCATTCAACGAAATTTCATCCGGAAATTGCTTTTCTTCAAATAAAATCCCTACCTGCTCAGCTTTCATGCGTTGATTCCTGATGTAAAGATCAACAGCGGGATTTTCTCCAACTTTTAAGGAGAGCAGCTTTGGTTCCCATCCGCTTTTTTTCAAGTCAGCAACTTTGCCTGTTACTTCGTTAAAAATATCCTGGGCGATCTCTTTGCCGTTTAGTATGTTCGCGTTCATGTTAGTTTTTTAGTTTGTGGGCAAACACGAAGCCCTATTTTTTGTTTGCTGCATCTATACCCAGAACTGTATGTCCTTTTCGGGCAAAAAACAAAGTGTCCCTGCCTTGCCCACAACCTAAATCCAGAACAGCCGAGCGGTCTTTAAGATAATTCTCGAAGAATTCAACAATTTCAGAAAATTGTTCTCCAAAGATATTCAGTCCTTTTTGATATTCTTTTCCGTAACCAACCATGCTTATTGACGCATGTATTCGCCTTTTGGATCAAACAGGGGTTTTTCCTGTAAAGTGGCAGAACAGCGTTCACCGAGAATTTCAATCGACCAGCCGTTTACTTCGTTCGCTATTTCCTTCGGCACATATCCCATTGCAACAGATACTCCGGAATTGTGAGCATAACCTCCGGATGTTACCATTCCTGTTACTTTATCTCTGAACCATATCGGCTCATCACGTATCACATCAGCGTCATTCGCCTTAACCAAAAAAGTACGCAGTCGCAAATCTCCTCCGTCTTGTTTTTCCTGAAATGCAGCGTTTTTGCCGATAAAATCAACTTCTTTGTTGAAGGCCACAAATGGGTTCAATCCCGCCTCCAAAGGACCGTAAACAGGGCGATATTCTGTTGCCCATGAACCATAGTTTTTTTCCAGACGCAAAGAATTTAAAGCACGCAGTCCAAACAAACGAATCCGAAATTCTTTACCTTCTTCCTGCAGAAGTCTCATCACATAACGCTGACTTTCAGCAGACATCCACAGTTCATAGCCCAGATCTCCGGTGAAACTAACTCGTCCCACCAGACAGGCAGCCATGCTGATGTTTAATTTGCGGATGTCCATAAAACGGAATGCCTCAGCGCTTACATCGGTGTCTGTTATTTTTGAAAGCAATTTACGTGAATCCGGACCGGCAATCGCCAAGCCCACTATGCTTGTTCCAAGAGCTTTTATTTCAACTTTTGCGGCATCTTTATTAGGATCATTTTGGGGAAGATGTTCCTCAAACCAGCGTAAATGAAATTCCTCAGCAATTCCTGATCCTGCAATAAAAAATTCATCACTTTCTCCGGACTTTCCTGGACCAATATTTGTGAGGGTAAAATCTCCAATCAGTTTGCCATTCTGGTTAAGCATGGGAGCAAGTGTCATTCGTCCAGGTTTTGGAATACGGCATGCCAGCAGATAGTCTAGCCAGTCATGAGCTCCCTCTCCGACAACTGAATATTTAGCAAAACCGGATATTTCCATTAATCCGACACTTTCACGTACAGCACGTACTTCCTCTGAAACATGTGCAAAATCAGTGGAGCGACGCCATGAAAACTCTTCCTGCACACCTTCGGGAGCAAACCACAGCGGCACTTCCAAACCGAAAGCTTCACCCATTTGCGCGCCTTCCGCCATCATGCGGTCATAAACAGGAGTTGTCCGAAGCGGTCTTCCGGCTGTAAGTTCTTCATTGGGAAAGCGTATAGAAAAGCGACGGGAGTAGTTTTCCCGTACTTTGGCATTTGTGTAAGATAACGTTGCCCAATCTCCAAAACGGCTGACATCCATTCCCCAAACATCAAATCCCGGATCGCCTTCGATCATCCAGTTGGCCAGTGCCAGACCTACACCGCCACCCTGGCTGAATCCGGCCATCACACCACACGCGCACCAGAATCCCGGAAGTCCTCGAACTGGCCCTATCAGAGGATTCCCGTCCGGAGCAAAAGTGAAAGGGCCGTTTATCACTTTTTTTATTCCGGCATTTTCAAACGCGGGAAAATGCTGGAAACCCACTTCAAGCGAAGGTGCAATGCGTTCCAAATCCGGAGGCAGTAAATCCAGTCCGAAATCCCACGGAGTTTCTTTGGGTGACCATGGTTTACAGGCATTTTCATAAGTTCCCATCAGCATCCCGTTTTGTTCCTGACGCAGATATAGTTCACCGTCAAAATCCACGGCATGAGGAATCTCGTGCCCATTTTGCTGATTAAAATCAATCACCTCCGGCATATCTTCAGTCATCAAGTACATGTGTTCCATTGCCAGAACAGGCAACTCCAGACCGACCATTCGCCCAACTTCACGTGCCCATAGTCCTCCGGCATTGACCACATGTTCAGCATGAATTTCGTGTTTTTGTCCGGAGCTTCCTGATTCCATGGTTACAAGCCAGCCTCCCTGCTGATCCACTTGGATTTTAGTTACTTTTGTTTGTTCATGTATTTCAGCGCCCTGTTTTTTCGCGGCTTTGGCATAAGCCCATGTTGTTCCGCTTGGATCCAGATGACCTTCATTTACATCGTGCATTGCTCCCACAAAATGATCCGGATTGATCAAGGGCATTATTTCGGCTGCTTCTATGGGACTGATAATTTCTGTTTCCATGCCTAGATATTTACCCTTGGCATGCATGCTTTTAAGCCAGTCAAAACGTTCCTGTGTTGCTGCCAGCATGATACCGCCGGTCATGTGCATACCAATGTCCTGTCCTGAAATTTCTTCAATTTCCTTGTAAATATTTATGGTGTACAACTGCAGTGTTGCTACATTTGGGTCGCCGTTTATAGTGTGCATTCCGCCCGCGGCATGCCATGTTGAACCGCTTGTTAATTCAGAACGCTCCAGAAGCACCAGGTCTTTCCAGCCCAGTTTGGTCAGGTGATACAATACACTGCAGCCCACCACTCCACCGCCGATGATGACTGCCCGAAAATGAGATTTCATAAGAGGAATTTAATTTCTACAGGAAAGATGAATGATGATCTGGATTTAGTGTAAAGAAGGGAATGATGAAGATTATTAAATGATATAACTTTGAATTTCAGTCATTTCTCAGGATTTTATATTGAGACTATCCATTACTTTAATGCTTCATTTTATAAGAATTTGCAATATAAAAACAGTAAACAGTTTTTATAAGTTTGATAAGTTATGCTTATGATAATTCATGTCATGATCTGGAAATAGTATACTATACTACTGCTTTTAGTTCCTGATGCAGCATTGAGAAAACAATAAATCCAGGAGGATAGGAATATATTGAATTGAAGGGAATAACTGAAAAAACTAAAGTATAATTCGTGGGGTCTCAGTTTTACAGTAGTTTATTCACCTCGAATTGAACAGACGATGGTGACTGTGCGGGGACTAAAGATTCCAAGTGATAAAGCTGTGTAAGTGCTTTGCATCATTGTGTTGTACACTCGAACTTCGTAAACTCGGCCTTGAGGACAGAGATCATAAACTTCGTATTTTTTTTCACCAACCAGCCCCCAAAACCAAAATATCTCTTCATTTGTGATGACTGTTTTTGAGGGGAATTCTGAAGGATAACGTACCTGAACTTTGCAGGCGGAAAGGAGTATAATCATAATTAAAACGAGGAAGTAAAAAAGAAATTGTGTACGGATCATTTCAGTAATTTCTATTATGAATAATTTAATTTTATTCAGCATTTTTAAAAAACGTGTGGTCAAGTAGTGATTCACCGGAATAAAGAAACTTTGCTGAAAAACATCCGGACTTAAAAATCATTGGAGTAAATAACCTGTCGCCTTCCCATGTTGCCAGCTCAGTCAGTGAGTTTTTTGGAACCCATTCAAGTTTTCCTTCAGGACAGTGTGCTGATAGTGTTCCGGAAAAGCTGGTTGAGTAAAAAACAAAGACATGCCACTCATCACCAAATGGTGAGTCACCATTGTCAGGAAAAGAAAGTACAGCCTTCAGTTCATGGTCCTTTATTTGCAGACCAGTTTCTTCCAGCATTTCCCTGATTGCGGTTTCATAAGGAGCTTCATTTGGTTCAACTTTTCCGCCAGGGGCTAACCAGAGCCCCTGATGTTCATCCTGCTTGTCACGGTGGATCATCAGCACTTGCTCCTGATCGTTTTCAATGTAAACAAGTACACCTAATTTCACAGCATTAACTCAATAATTATGATTCAGACAAATAATGAATTGGATACGATTTTGAAACGCATTTCGAATGATCAAGACAACAGACTGAACCTCTATGAAAACGATGAAACGGCTGTTTTGCCATACGAGCTGGGGCATCAAGCACCTGTTATTCGCGGACGAATGCCCGGGCTGGAAGCTGTGTATGACCGCTTTGCTCGAACTTTTGGACAGACTTTTTCACATCATGTCAGACGCCATGTAACCATTACAAGACGTGCGACTGAGTTGGTCAGTTTCCGGGATTATCTTGAAGCAATTTCAACTCCGGCTTCAATGACAATTTTTGGAATGAATCCTCTGCAGGGACATTCCTTGTTTGTTTTTGAACATCATCTGGTTCACATCCTGATCGATCTGTTATTTGGGGGAAACGGCTGGTTTGAAAATCCACCTCCGAAACGTGAATTTACAGGTATTGAAATAAGGATGCTTACCAAAGTTGTGTACAGCGCACTCGATGATCTCGGTAAAGCCTGGAAAAGATTGACTCCCCTGGAACCATATTTTGAACGTATTGAGGTCAATCCGAAATTTACGGCCATTGTTCCACAGGAAGAAGTGGTGGCAAGTACAACATTTGATGTTGAAATCAACCGTGTCCCTTATACAATGAGTTTTTGTCTTCCTTATTCAATGCTCGATCCTGTACGCACAAGACTTGAGGCAGGAAAATCAAGTTATGATGAGGAGGTAAATGCCATCAATGTTAGTCGACTTGAGGAAAATCTGCGCAACTCAAAAATTAATGTAAAAGTTGCTCTTGGAGAAGCCCGCATGACACTTCGGCATTTTCTAAGCTTGAAATCAGGTGATCGAATACTACTTGATCAGGATCAGGAAAAACCTCTAAAGGTGCTTGTACAGGACAAACTAAAATATCTGGCTACTCAAGGTGCTTACAAAGGAAAGAACGCAGTTCAGATCACAGAGATTATTGAACCTCCACAAAGATTCTCTGATTTACTGGATCAGCCGACAGAAGATTCTGATCAGGATTCCTGATTTCCCCGTGTTACTTATTTACACGGATGCGTAAATCTTTGCCGGTCCGGAACACAGGAAGTTGTTTTTGATTTACTTCCACTGTTTCTCCAGTTTTAGGATTCCTTCCGGTGTAACCCTTATATTTCTTCAAATTAAAAGAACCAAATCCTCGGATTTCCACTTTATCATTGACTTTGAGAGCATATTTGATGCGGTCAAAAAAGATGCGCACAATCTTGTCCGTTAACTTCGGGCTATGACCGGTACGTTCCGCCAGTTCTTCGATCAATTCTGATTTGTTCATAACTCCCTTTAAACTCGGTTTAGGGTTGAAAATTATAAGTTGTACTATAGATATGTATCAATCCCAATTCTTCTATGAAAACAAACAGGGTTATGTAAAGTTAGGTTAACAGGAAAAAATTTCAAGTGATTCATGAATTTTTTTTAAATTTCCTGAATTTGCAACTCCCTTCTGTAATGATCAAAGAGTGTTGACTTGGAAAGCATTCCTAAAAATTTTTCTCCCTCCACAACAGGTAATGACCAGGCTTTAGAAGTTTCAAACTTGTTTAATGCCGCACTGATCGGCTCATGAAGATTTATCACAGGCAATGATCGCATGACAGAGCCCATCGTGACCAGTTCGTACAAACTTGTGTCAAAAAGGTGAGGACGTATGTCATCAAGAAATACTACTCCAACACATTGCTGCTCATTGTTCAGCACAGGGAAATAGTTGCGATGTGATTTCTTAAATTCGTCAACAAAATCCTTGAGAAGCAAATCTTCACGAATTGTGATGAAATCTTTATCCAGTATGTCCACAATATTCAGATGATGCAGCAGGTATCTATCCGTACCACGCCGGATTAAACTTCGCCAAAGCAAAAGCAGCATCCTCTGCGACACCATCCAGCGGCAGCAAATGCAATATCATGCCAAAAGCCAAACCTACACCGCTTCCAATCACAAGGCTTGGCGCAAACACACCTCCTATTCCGCCGCTGCCCAGAGTAATACCACAGGCAAGGAACTTGAGCAGCACAAACAACAGTACAAAGCCCAGTTCCGGCCGAATGATGTCAGTTAGAAATGACTGTGTGGTTGCATATCCTTCAGACAAAACTTCCGGCATAAAAAATCCAATTGTACCAACGGCTAAACCGCCGATTGCCGCTCGTAACCAAAAAATATGAGATATTTTTGAAAAAGTTTTTTCCCAGAATTGAAGGCTCCTTGCAAACAAAATTGAGATAACTCCTGTTAAGGCGCCAAGAACAAAGCAGGCAAGCAGGGAGGTGATGGAAAAACCGGCAATTTCCTGATAAAAGGCGATTTTATTTCCCATTAAAAAGCGGCTGATTTCTGTCGCTGAAACTGCGGCAATGATAGTAGGCAAAATGGTTAAATATGTCCATTCACCAATTATTATTTCCAATGAAAAAATTAATCCCGTAAGCGGCGCATTAAAAATACCCGCAACCGCGCCTGCTGCACCATAACCCACAAGCAGTTTTTTGTGACGCTCATTCATGTCTATATATCGCCCAAGGGCTGAACCAATGGCGCCGCCGATACTCACAATAGGACCCTCCAAGCCTGTTGATCCTCCACTGCCTACTGTCAGTAAACTGCCGATGAAACGTGAATGAATCATGCGTCTCTTCAAAGTTTCTGAACCCATTGCAATTGCCTTGATCACATCAGAAACACCATGAGCTGCAGAATCACGTATTATTGAGCGCACCAAAAAAACCGCAATGCCTGCCCCTAAAGCAGGGAAAAAAATAGCACGCCAACCTAATTCTAATTCTGTGATAAACAGTCTTAATGAATGGACACTCCAGTTAAGTGCAACCGCGAAAATACCACAGATCAGGCCGATAACAAGAGCCGCAGTCATCATTACCAGAGATTCTCTCGCTGAGACTGCCTGGAAGCGTGACAGCAGATCAGTGTCAGATCCAGCAAAACTTTTTGGAAGGAAAAGCTTAAGCTGTTTCTGCCAGAGTTTTTTCAAATTGTTCAACTAAAATTTCTAATGAAGGTGAGTTGTTGAGTAATTCATTCAGTTTTGAATTGCCAAGCAAACGAGCCAGTTGAGAAAGCAACAGCAGGTGATGATGGGAATCTGTGCTCAAAAGCACAAATGCCGTAAAGACAGGCAGCCCGTCCGGAGCTTTAAAATCCAATGGAGTCCGCAAAAAAAATGCTCCAACCATTGATTGCGTTATTTGCTGACCCAGAGGTGTTTTTGGATGAGGTATAGCAAAACCGTTGCCAATTCCGGTAGAAGAAATTTTTTCTCGTTGCAGCAGTTGTTCGGCTAATGAGTCTGAAACAGAACGAGACAATTCCATGCGGGAAGAAACTTCCTGAAACAGTATTTCAATAGAATCGGCAGGAACATCATGAAAAACTTTTCCTGCCTTGAGAGCTTCCACCAGCAGGAACTGTGAGGTTTTAACATCCTGTTTTCTCTTTTGCTTATTAAGTAAATGTTCTTCAAGGTGGATGTGCTTTGATTCTGCCCAGGAAAAAAGAGTGGACTGTTTGAAGTAATATTTCCCACGGCGAACGATACAAGGGATGTCCCCCTGGCGTATCCAGCGATAAATGGTTGCCTCCGGAACATGCAGCAATTGAACTACATCTGATACCATCAACCATTTAGCCATTACTAACTCCAACAAACAGGTAGAAAAAAATAGTTATTCGGAAACACATTTTAACAATATTTGCAAAATTTGTGAATAATCAGTACTGATAAAATTAATCTGTGATCGATATTTGGATACAATTTGCTGAAATGAGTTGGATGATAGTTTTAATAGCTGAAAAACAAATTGCCAATATACAAGAAATACATTAGAATTTAGTTCTTTCCTGACACATGCTGAGATTGTTACTGCAAAACACTTCTTATGGCTGGGGGTGCGCAATCGAAAATTTCGAACCGTGTCAGATCCTAGCGGAAGCAGCACTAAGATTTCGGAGATGTGCCGCATTCCTCAGCCACTCTTCTAAAAAAAGGGATTCCCTTCATGTCTTATGTAGTTCTTGCGCGAAAGCTGCGACCCTCACGCTTTGACGATCTGATTGGTCAGGAAACAGCAGCTCAAACCCTGCGCAACGCAGTAATCTCTGACAGAGTGGCTCATGCTTTTTTGTTCGCAGGATCACGTGGAGTTGGCAAAACCAGTGCGGCAAGGATATTGACACGTGCACTAAATTGCCTAAATCCTGACAATGGGGATCCGTGTAATACTTGTGAAAACTGCCTTGAGATCAATCAGAACGCGTCTCCTGACGTGTATGAAATTGATGCCGCTTCCAACCGTGGGATAGAAAATATACGCGAACTGCGAGAAAATGTGAATTATGTGCCGGCAAGATGCCGTTATAAAGTTTACATAATTGATGAAGCACACATGCTGACCCTTGAGTCTTTTAACGCGCTCTTAAAAACTCTGGAGGAACCGCCTGCACACGTTAAATTTATCTTCGCAACCACCGATCCCTATAAAGTTCCCGCGACCATTATTTCTCGTTGTCAGCGCTATGATTTTTTACGAATACCGATAAAAAAAATGGCAGATTTTCTGGAGAAAGTTGTGGCGGATGAAAGTCTGGAGCTCTCAAGAAAGGCTCTGGAAATGATTGCACGTAACTCTGTCGGAGGAATGAGGGACGCGCTTACTGCAATTGATCAAATTCTCAGTTTTACCGGTACATCTGCCACTGACCAGAAAGTAGCCCAGATTCTTGGGATTTTAGATAGTGAGTCCCGCTTTGCCTTCATAGAGGCAATTCTGAAAAAAAATGCTGCTGAGGCTCTGCAATATTTTCAAAAACTTCAGGAACATGGACATGATGTACATGATATTTTGTCAGATTTATTGCAAACAATTAAAACTGTTTCACTTGTGCGGACGCTTGGTACAAATCCAGCGTTGTTTCAGGAACTTTCCTCTGATGATCTGGAGGCATTTGCTTCTTTGGGAAAATTAGTAAGTGCAGATGAATTGCAACAGATTTTTCATGTGTTGCTTGATCTTGAAGAGCAGATGAAACGCAGCGCGCATACCAAAATATGTTTTGAAATGGCTATTTTGCAAATAGCCTCAATTGTACCTCTGGTAGGACTTCCGGAGATGATCAGAGAAATACAGAACATAAAATCAGAAAAAAAATTAAAGAAAATGGTTTCAAAACAGCTGCAAATATCTACAGATGAACCATCAGTAAACACACCTCAAGCTGACGCATCAATGATCAAAAACTTGTTGCAGTCAGGGAAGAAAGAATCTGCTGGAGAAATACAGGGCGCAACGGATTTTAATGTTTCCGAACCGCAGATTGCGGAATTAAGTGATTATAATCCGGAGCAACTAAACGATTCACAAGTTGATCAGGAAATGGTTAATGTGATGGAACCACCGGCTCCTCAGGCAGATGACAAAGTTGCTGAAGATTCTCATCAGCAAATAGAAGGTGATACGGAGAGTTCGTATTCCCCAACCGAAGAAAAGAGGAGTTCGGACGCATTACAAAATACAGCACAGTTAAGTGAAAAACCTCCGGAGGAATGGTATCAGTTTTCCGAGGCGGTTCAAAAATATTCGTCAATACTGGCAAGTTATGTGAGAAATGCTGTCCCACAGAAATTGGAAGGTTCCAAACTGAAACTGACTTTTAAAAGTGGAAACTACGCGAAAATGCTGACTCAGCAACACATAGAGTTATTGGAAAAAGCTGTATCAGAAATTACAGGACATTCTGTCACAATTAAATGTGAGGATACTATCGCTGAGACATCGCGGCACACAATTGCTGAATATGAACAAATTCTTTTAGAGCATGAGAAAGAAGAAAAGCGCAAAAATGCCATGGAATTTCCATTAGTACAAGATATTCTTTCTGTATTTAAAAACAGTAAAATAACAAGTATTGAACTATCAGATGCTTGAGGAAATCAAAATAATTTGCTTGATTAAATAATGTGAACAATTAAAACGGAGTACGAAATGATTGATATGAATGAAATTATGAAAAAGGCGCAGGAACTTTCTGAAACAATGAAACAGCAGCAGGAGGAACTGGCCAAACAGACTTTTGATGTCTCTGTTGGCGGTGAGATGGTTAAGATGACTTTCAATGGAAAACAGGAAGCAAAAAGTATAGAAATTGATCCTGAAGTTGTTGATGTGGATGATATTGAAACACTTCAGGATTTGATCCTTTCTGCCGTCAATGAAGGCCTGAGGAAAAGTCAACAGAATATGCAGAATTCGCTTGGCCAGCAAATTGGGAAAATGACTGGAGGTATGGATTTTTCAAGCTTACTGAATCCAAAGTCATGACTCGTCAATTGTAAAGATGTATAGTTGGCGCCTGATCGAAGATGTTCCATGTTCCGGAAGTTTTAATATGGCTGCGGATCAGGTACTGCTGGACAATTTTTCTCATGATGAACAGCCGATTTTCAGACTATATGATTGGGAATGCCTGACTCTTTCACTTGGTCGAAATGAACAGCTTGATTCATTAATTGATTTGCAGGCTTGTCAGAGTCTTGCAATACCTGTTGTCCGGAGAATGACAGGTGGAAAAGCAGTTTTACATGGATTTGATCTTACATATTCTTTAACTGCAGGAGTTCTGGACAAGCAATTCCCCGGAGGTGTACTCGATAATTATCAATACCTTGCCAATGGATTTATGCTTTTTTTTAAGGAGTTGGGGCTGAATCCGGAATTACACAAAAAATCCTCACTGAAGAAAAATCAGGAACCTCATATTTGTTTTGCTGAACCATCAGCTTATGAAATCTTAATTGAAGGCCGAAAAATAATCGGCAGCGCACAACGAGTAAGAATTATACGGCGAAAAAAGGCACAGTCAACGCGAGTGTTTTTGCAGCATGGTTCTATTTTACTCAAAGATTCTATTCCCCAGATTATGCAAATATTCCCATACGCTCGTGAGAAAAACCTGCGTCGTGAGATACATTCGCTTGAATCTGTTGGGATTTATCCAAAACATTCCAGAGTCGAATTGTGCAGGCTGCTGCTTGAATGTTTATGTAAAACTTTTCGGATCAAATGGAATAATTACAATTGGACAGGGAAAGAGTTGAAGTTGATAGCGGATTATGAAGAAGCATTTCAACCGCTGGAAATGAAGTTAGTCTAACAGCATGAGCACTGATGAATAGTTGAAAAAATCAGTAGTATTCGTTTCTCATTTTAAATCAATCTGACAGAGTACATTCCAATTAATATCTTATAGCCATTTATACATCACCAGTGCGTCAACAAAACCATTTTTTGGGTGATCAAATGCTTTCGGGATTTTTCCAACCGTATCAAATCCCAGCTTAGTCCATAAACTTACAGCCTGTTTATTGCTGGATATTACCAGGTTAAACTGCATTGCTTTAAAGCCAAGTTCTCTGGCAATGTTTTGAGAATGCTCACACATCATTGATCCCACACCTTTCCCTCTGGCTTCATTTCCAACCATATAACCGCAATTACAGACATGGCTTCCCCCACCGGGATTGTTTTGTTTCAAGTAATACGTTCCAAGCACAATTTGATTTTCTACACAGACAAAGGTTTTTTTCGGTAGAGTTATCCATAGATGATATGCTTCCTCTTTGCTTGTATTCCTTGGATATGGGTAGGTTTCACCAGCAGATACAATTTGGTGAAAAATTTTCCAAATCTGGTCAAAATCTTCTTTAACTGCCTCTCTGATTTCTGTCATCACCAAACCTTTTTTACATCAAATTGTGTGGATCCACATCAATCTGTATCAGTTCATTACGCATTGTTTTGGGAGGGTTTTCAAAAATTTGAGGTAATAAATGCAGAATTGGTTTTGCAGTGTCAGCTTTTAGCAGTAGCAGCCAGCGAAATCGGTTTCGCAATTTTTTCATTGGCGCTTCTACGGGGCCGATTATCTTAACATGAAGGAAACTAGCATGTTCAGGGTTTTTATCAATTGGTGTTTGTCTGCGATTTTTAATAATCACTTTGATTTTTTCATCTATTTCTCTTGCTAGTTTTTCAGCACGTTCTTCTAGAGGGCTGCTGCACAAAATCAGTGTTAATGAATTAAATGGTGGCATACTGAGATTTTTTCGCTGTTCAAGTTCCAGCTCACGAAACCGGACTGTGTCGTGCTCTTTTGAGCAAAGCAGGCTGTGATGACGAGGGTTGTGTGTTTGGATGAGTACCTCTCCAGGTTTATGCCCTCTCCCCGCACGACCGGCAACTTGAGTCAATAATTGAAAAGTCCTTTCACTTGCTCGGAAATCCGGAATGTTCAGCGACAAATCGGATAAAATTACACCGACCAGAGTCACTTCCGGAAAGTCATGGCCTTTGGTTACTAATTGGGTGCCGATAACAATATCCACCTCATGATTACGAATTCGCTCATGCATTTTTGAAAGGGCATATTTGCCATGCAACGTGTCACGATCCATTCTTAAAATTCGTGCGTTAGGAAAAAACATTCTTAGATTCTCTTCAACTTGTTCTGTTCCTGTGCCGATAATCAGTGGCTCCTGGTCACTTCCGCAATCCGGACATATCTGGTGTAGAGGTTTTACCAAATCACATTGATGACAGCGTATTTGATTTGCACCTTGATGGTAAACCATACTCAAGCTGCAATTTGGACAGGTAGTAGTAGTTTCACATTTTGGACAGCAAACCAAAGGAGCAAAACCACGGCGATTCAAAAATAGAATACTTTGTTCTTTTTTTCGTAGTCTGAGACGCAGGGCTTCTACCAATTCACTGGCAAAATAAGGGCTACCCTTTTGGCATGTAACAGTTTTCATATCCAAGAGCCTGACATCCGGTAAAAATTCTTGATGGATACGGGAAGGGAGGCTTAAAAGTTTATATTTTCCAATATTTACATTGTTTGCGGATTCCAGAGAAGGTGTCGCGGAACCAAGCAAAACAGTCGCACCAGAAATAAATCCGCGATAAATAGCCACATCACGTCCGTGATAGCGTGGGCTCTCACTTTGCTTATAGGAAGTATCGTGTTCTTCATCGACCACGATCAGTCCTAAATTGTTCATGGGTGCAAATACAGCGCTGCGTGCTCCAATAACAATTGATGCCATTCCCTGATGTATTCTTGACCATTCATCAAACCGCTCACCATCATCCATGCCACTATGCTGTACCGCAACCTGATCTCCGAAACGAGAGCGAAAACGGTTGACAAGCTGTGGTGTAAGTGATATTTCAGGAACAAGAACAAGACATGATTTTCCTGTTGCCCGTGTTGTTTGTGCTGCATGAAGATAGATTTCCGTTTTTCCACTTCCTGTTACGCCTTCCAGTAAATAAGTGTGGTATAATCCATTTTTTATTGATTGTGAAACCTCTTCAAATACCGAATTTTGATGAGCATTCAACTCCAGGAAAGGCTCAATCTCCGGCAGTCCTCCATCTAAAAATCGGCGATAAACACGTTTTTCAAAAAATTCAATCAGACCTTCATGTTTAAGCTTATTTAATGCTTGTGCAGGAGTGTTGATTCTGCTTTGAATATCGCTCCAGCATATTTCAGGACTTTCGTTTAAAATTTCAAATATTTGCTGGCGTTTAGTTTTTCTTCGATTATCAGTTTTTTTTGTATTATCATCAGAGAGTAGTCTTACCCAGCGCTCCATTTTAGGTTTTGTTTTTTGACCCTCTAAAACCTGCTTTTTGTGAATATGCTGTTTTTCAATCCATTGCTGCATTATCAGCTGATCTTTTTTATCAGGACGACAATTTTGCCATTCCTGTTCAGTCCAGGATTGCTGACTGCAGATAAGAGCGGTCAGCTTTTTGTTTAGTTTGTCCAGTTCAGGGAGAGGGTTAGTTTGAGGGAAATATGCCGTACAGAGACGCAGGGAAAGTCCGCCGGGGATTGCGGCATTAAGCACTTCACCCCATCCGCAAAAATAATACTCGGAAGTCCACTTGGTAAATTTTAGGATTTCTGCAGAAAATAATGGTTTCTCATCAACAAGAGATTCAATATTTTTTAGTTCAGGAAATTTCGAATGCTCTTTTACACTTACAACTACACCGCCTTTTTTCTGTCTCCCAAATGGAACTAATACCTGCAATCCTGCTTCCGGAGTCTTTTCAAGTTTCTTTGGCCAACAATAATCAAAGCACTTTCGCATGGGTAAATTGAGAGCAACTTCAACGATCATCATTTATTTTGGTGCTGCCTTTAAGCAAATCAGTTGGCTCTCACCAGTGCTTTCCAGTCGATAGCTTCCCATCGCTACAGGCATAAACAAAGATTCTTCAGCATTCAGTACAATCGGTTTGCCTTTTAAAGGTGATACTTCAGCCTGACCACTGATGACAATTAGCAGATGATATTTACCGTCTAGCTGGTCCTTAAAAGAATTATTTGGTTCCAGACAAATTCTGTCAAATGCGAATTGCGGGAATTCATTAAATCGCTCCACTGCCAAGCCTGTTGATTTTTGGATACATTCAAGCTTAGGCGGATGATATACATCCGCTTGCATTTTGTTGATCGCTTCTTCTGTGTCCCAATGATTTTGTGTGAGAACTTTTTGGGCGAACATCAGTATCAGACGTTCGTAATGAGGTGTTTGAAATTCTATAACTTTTATGCCGTGACGCAAAGAATGTATTTGCAGCACAGGAAAGCTGATAATTTCACCTACTTTTACCGGTAAATCGCCAACAAAATCGGAGGCATTTTCTCTCAATTCCAACTCCTGTGCCAGCATTTCTTTTGTGATTTGGTCTTGGGAATCATCTATCTGGCGACGTATTACTTCATATTCTCCGACTGCTGATTTAAAATCATGAAGCAGCTTTGTCGTCCACTCATTACCATGATTTTGCTGATATTTTTCAATTTTTTCCGGACATAATCCTGCTTTAATAATTCCTGTTCCGGAAGGCCAGGCAGTATTATCGATTTCTGTAACCACATATACTTCCCATTTTTTTTCGTGCAACTCAAAATACAAATCTCCAACTGCTTCCTCAGCAACAGGATTAAGTGTTTTGAGCAAGATTAATGATTCAGAATGACCAGCGAGCATCTGTTTTTTAAAAAGAGTTAAAGCACAAGGCAGTTCAGTTTTCCCGAAATCGTCTGTAACTTTTACCACACCACGTTTTTCAACTCCGGTGTACCAGCCTTCGTATCCCCAGGGCTTTGGAATTTTAAGCACTTCAAGACGTAAAGGCTGTTTTGAATCAACAATAACCGCCTGTCTGTTTAATGCCACAGCATCCAGTAATGAATTTGGATTATTCTTGAATATTTCCAGAATTGTTTCCGGATCAATAACGTTTTTCCAGACGCATCCCCTCATTTCCAGAAGATTGTTTTGTAATTCGTTTTTTCTGTTGCAAAGTTCTATCTCTATTAATACCTGAAAAGAGACAGGTTCATTTTCTTCTGTCCATTGTTCAATTTGGTGATGATCAATCAATAACAGGAAATGCTGAATATCAGCTAAGTCATAATATGAAATTAGCTGTTCCGCAATTATGTCATTGTCCGGTATTTTTTTTCCCTGATATTTATGCAGATTGAGATGGGTAAACCAAACTTTTGATTCAGGCAAAAAGTCCAGCATTTGAGATGATTTTACACATGAAATCAAATCATGATTTGACAGGGTTTGTGGAGTCATGGGTCAATCATCAAGAAGATCAGGTAATAATCTGGCGTTTTGGAAAGCATTACTTGTTTGAGGCGAAATTGGATTCAGCAAATTTTTGAGGGTGATTCTTTCCTGTTCTGGAATTTCATAAGGAGTTACAAAATCAACTGTAAATTTGTTTTTTTTTGACTGATCAGATTGCTTAGCATCCATTATGCTTTTTTGCAATTTTTCTGCTGCAGCATGATTTGGATTAAGCATAGTAATATTGCTGAATCCCTCTTGAATAAAAGCCTGATGGAACAAATTTTCACGATAACTATAATGGGTGCAACCTAGAAATACTATTAAATGATCTGAGATATTTTGTTGCAGCTGCAGCAGGGCTTTTTTAACCCAGTGCTGAATGCTTTCATATACTTTTATACCTTCCGGATCATTTGATATTTCACTTGCCAAATCCGGACATGATTGTGCAATTATTTGTTTTTCTGCGATTCCATTCCTGAGAAGTTCTTGCTGAAAAGTTTTATTACTTATTGTAGTCGGTGTGCCAAAGATCAGAGCAGTTGATCGCGGTTTTTTTTTCAGGCTTCCCAATAGCATCCTGACACCAAGCGGTACAATTCCTTCTATTTTAACTGTTTTTTCCGCAGGAAGAAGCATATGTTCCAATAATACCGAGAGTGTACCACAGGCAACAAAAATACTGTCGGGTGAAAGCAAACGAGTTGTGTTGCGGATAATTTTATCAAATGTCTCAATTTGTTCGGTCCTTCCGGACATGCTATTGTATCCGCGGTCATCAGACGGCACAGAGTTTACATAAGTGATTTTTATATTTTCAGGTGGGAAATTAGAAAGTCCGGATTGCGCGTGATTCTCTAAGAGATACATCAACCTGGCACAGACTGATAAACCTCCCAAACCAGAATCAGTGATGACTAGATGCATTAAGTGTAATAAAAGGTGGATGAAATGATTGAAACATCATTTCAACATATCCTGTGACCGTATTAAATGCTCATTAAATAAGTATGTTTCCCCTGGTGTATCTGGTTCTGTTTTTTCAATCTCACTTAACAAACCAGCTGAATAAGTTTCGTGAACATAGT
>LUMD01000297.1_pt1 | contig 36717 bp, 29 predicted proteins | sample 729651 | NCBI WGS metagenome assembly LUMD01 (sample SAMN03860272, study PRJNA289734) | marine metagenome | biome: seawater column; feature: ocean; material: water; isolation source: Red Sea water column Station 34 - depth 258m | place: Saudi Arabia: Red Sea | collected 2011-10-15 | depth 258 m | reverse complement strand
ACGATGTACTGACCGTCACCGCGGATTTTTCCAATAACTGACGCCCGAGCTCCTTCACTGACGCCGGGGAGATCGAAAACCTTATTATAATGGTCAACAATGAGCGGCGTCACTTCCGGGGGGGAGACCCACATGAACCGCTCCTGTGTCTCACTGCATAGATAGACCGACGGATGGAGGTTGTCCATTCCGATATGAATGCTCTCAATCCACACTTCAGAGCCGTAACCGGACGTCTCCGCCAGTTCTACACTTGCACAGGCGACGCCGCCAGCACCGAGATCCTTGAAACCGACGCTGTCAATAAGTCCCTTTTCCTTCAGAATATCAAACAGCGCGTAAGATGATTTCAGCAGGTGGCGCTCCAAGAAAGCGTTGGGCTCCTGGACGGCCCCTTTGTTCTGCTCTTTCTTTTCTTCCTCCAATTCGAGTGAAGCAAAGCTGGCGCCGCCGAACCCGCTGTTGTCTGTCGGCTTGCCGATGAGAATCAGATCGTAACCGTCCGCACTGTCCGGCGCGTAGGAATGAATGAGGTGGTCTTCCCGGACGATACCCAGAGTCACCAGAGTGACGAGGCAGTTCTCGTTATATCCTTCGTGGTAATAGATGTCACCACCGATATTGGGGATGCCAAGCGGATTGCCATATCCCGCAATGCCCGCAACCACGCCGTCATGAATCCATTTGGTCTTGTTGTTGCTGATTTTGCCAAACCTGAAGGAATCGGTGCAGGCGATCACTTCCGCCCCCATACACATTACGTCCCGGACGTTGCCGCCGACGCCGGTGGCCGCCCCTTCATAGGGGACGATCTGGGACGGATGGTTGTGGGACTCATGGCTCATGACTACGCACCAGCGATGACCTTCATTGTCGGTAGCCACAGCAACCACGCCGGCGTCTTCCTTGGCGCCGAGGACTACGTCCGGACCTTCGGTGGTGAACTGTTTCAGATGGGGCCGACTGCTCTTGTAACTGCAGTGCTCCGAACCTTGAATGGAAAAGAGAACAAGTTCAGCCAGCGACGGCGCTCGGCCAAGCATGTCGTTCTGGATCTTGAGCGCCTCCTCAACGGTGAGTGGTATACTGTGATCCCGAAGGGAAGCGACAATGTCCGATTCCGAAAGGGTGTTGAAATCAAACGTTTCGTTATCGAAAGACAACAGCTACCTCAGGATAGTCTGATGCCGCTGAGGACCGAGAGAAATGATCGTGATGGGGCAGTCAACTTCCTCTTCGATGAAGGCGATATATTTTTTCATGGTGTCGGGGAGATTATCGTATCCCCCGCCGCACAGCTGTTCGACGTCACTGTCGGTCAATTCGTCCCAGCCCGGTAGGGTGACGGAGAGGGGTTTCGCTTGACGCATCTTGCCGAGGCTGCCGGGCATCTCCCGGACTTCCTCTCCCGTGATGTCGTAAGCGGTACAGACAGTCAATTCATCGAGGCCGGAAAGAATGTCAATCTTGGTGAGAGCAATTTCTGTCAGCCCGTTTACGCGTACAGCCTGCCTCAGTTGGATGAGATCGAGGTAGCCGACACGTCGGGGCCGCCCCGTAGTGGTGCCATACTCCTGTCCCCGTTCACGGAGATAATCGGCTTCGTCATCGTTCATTTCGGTCGGGAAGGGTGAAATGCCAACGCGGGAGACATACGCCTTCGCCACGCCGATTACGCGTCTGCCGCCGTTCAGCCCGATGCCTGTCCCGACGCTCATCTGTCCCGCCACAGTGTTGGAACTTGTAGTGTGAGGGTAAAGGCCGTGATCAAGGTCGAGAGAGACTCCTTGAGCGCCTTCAAAGAGAAACGATTTGCCATCCCTGTACGCTTCGAAAAGTTCGAGCTGTGTGTCGCAGATATATTTCTGAAGCGTTTCACCATACTTGAGATAATCGGTGTAGATGTCGTCGAAGGCGAGGTCAAAGTTTCCTCCAAAAGCCTGCGTCACAACCTCTTTATTGAACTTGTAAGCGCGCTGGAGTTTTTCCTCAAAAATGGCCGGCTCAAGAAGATCGCCGAGGCGGATGCCGTGGCGGTACGCTTTATCGGCGTAGACTGGCGCAATGCCGCGCTTTGTACTTCCAGCCGCGAGCTCGCCCTGATGTGAAGTGAGGCATTCGTCCATGACGATGTGATAGGGCATGATGGCGTGGGCCCTGTCACTCACCTTCAGGTTTGGATCAACACCCTGCGCCTTGAGCGACTCAATCTCTTCGATGAGGCCCTTCGGATTCACCACTACGCCGTTCCCGATAACAGAGACGGGATGAGGGTAGAGAACGCCCGACGGGATGTGGTGGAGTTTGTACACCTCGCCATCGACAATGACGGTGTGGCCTGCATTATTGCCCCCTTGGAAGCGGACGACATAGTCGCTGTCGCCGGCGAAATAATCGGTGATTTTTCCCTTCCCCTCGTCGCCCCACTGGGTGCCTACGACTACGGTGAGTGTCGCCGGTTCAGCCATTCATGAACGGGATGGACGGGTGGAGTGACGGTTCTATGATACGGGGAAGAGAGCGGTTAGAAACAGTTCCGCTCATTGCGGCAAGTCCGGCCCGCATCCGGCTTGCGAGAAAAGAAAAAGTTCTGCGCCATCATTCTGGCCATAACGAATTGTCCAACTATTCTCCGTTAGGAAAGACCAATTTTACGGTCGGCGCCTTAAAAGAAAAATGTGAAAGTCCCGCCTGAAAAGAAAAAAGGCCGACAGGTCGGCCTTTTTCGTTAAGAGTGGAAGAACAGTCTAGTTCTCAGTAGCGGGAGCTTCCTCCCAAATGTACTCCTGCCCAAGGGCGTGTTTCTCGAACCAGTCCAATTCCACATTCACTTTGAAAAGCTCGTGCCGCAACTCTCTCCAGCCGTGGGGCTCTCTTGGTGCAACGTAAAGGTGGGTGGGAACGCCGTTTGATTTAAGAGCGCGGTAGAGCTCCACCGACTGAGGCATGGGGACGCGGACGTCATTCTCCCCGACAAGAACAAGCGTCGGTGTCGTCACCTTCCAGATATCCTTCAGCGGAGAGTGGTCCCAGTAGACATCTATAGGCGCATCCTTCTGCCACGGCGTGCCGCCGAACCACGGCGTTCTGTAAATCCGGACATCACTCTGGCCATACATGGAAATCCAGTTTACGGCGCCGGCGCCGGACGACGCGGCCTTGAATCGGTCGGTGTGAGTAATAATCTTGTTGGTCATGTGACCGCCGCCGCTCCACCCCATCTTCACCATCTGGTCTCCGTCCACAAGGCCTTTGGCAATCAGATGATCCACACCGGTCATCACATCGAGGTGGGACTGGCGGTAGTAGTGCCCGACCATGTCCCGGAGGTAGTCATCGCCGTAGCCGGTGCTGCCGCGGTAGTTGGGCTTGAACACCATCCATCCGCGGGAGGTGAGCACTTCCACGTACCTGCTCCAGCTCCCAAAGCCGAACTTGTCCGAAGCGGCGGGCCCGCCGTGAGTCTGGACGCAGAGGGGGTAGGCAGTCCCTTTCTTGTAGTCAAGGGGATAGTAGAGCAGTCCTTCCACAGTGATGCCGTCCGCCCCTTTCCACTGAATCGCCTCCTGCTTCGGCAGATGAAAGTCACTGCTCAGGTAATCGTATACAGCCGTGATCTTCTTCGGTTTTGCCCGGCGCTTGTTCTCGAGGATATGAATATCGCCGGCGTTGGACTGCTTAGAAATGCCGAAGATGAAACGGTCGAGGCCGTGATGGTACCGGAAGTTCCTCAGCGAATGATCACCTTTGGTGAGCTGGGACAGTTTTTCTCCTTTCACCGCGACGGAAAACAGTTCTGTCCTGACGCCCGTGTTGGCGGTGAAATAGATACTCTTCCCATCTTTGGACCATGTGGCACGGCTCACTTCGTGGGGCATCTTCTCCAGTAACAGTTTGTGTTTGCCGCCCTCTGCCGGCGAGAGGAAAATGTTGTCGTTGAAGTAGAACTCGAAATCGTTGTTTGAGAAGCTGACGAAGAGGACAGTAGAGTTGTCCGGGGAGAGCTGGGCGCCAGCTTCCGAGACATTGTTGTCGGTGATCTGAACGGCGTTGGCGCCATCGGCGTTCATGACCCACACTTCGTTTCGGCTGGCGGAATCGTACAGAGGATTGGGTCCGCGATGGTGGGCCACCATCGTCCCGTCCCGGGAGAGGCGGTAGTTGGTGACGGAAAAGTCTCCTTCCGTTATCCGAGCTGTCTCACCTGTGAAGACTTCCACTTTCCACAGATGCCGCTGCTGGTAGTTCTCGTCGAAGGCGAAAACATCGTCCTTCACCTTGTCCCTCTCCTTTTCTTCCTCACTCTTGGGATTGCTGGAGAGGAAGTAGATGAAAGCACCGTCAGGCGACCACTGTATATTTGAGACGCCGGTCTCGTGGTCGGTGAGCGGTTTTGCTTCGCCGCCTGAATTGCTGATGAGATAAATCTGACTCTTGGCGTCGTCCTCTTCGCCACTCTTGGCGATAAAGGCAAACAGCGATCCGTCTGGCGCCCACCTCGGTGAGCTTTCGCCGTTCTCCCCGTTGGTCATTCTGACCACGTTCGAGCCGTCCGTATCGGTGCGCCAGATGTGGGCAATGCGCTTATTCTTCTCCCAGTCCGCCTCAGAGAGTGTGTAAAGGAGCTGACTCCCGTCGGGGGAGAGGCGGGGATCGCCGAGGGACGGGACATTGATCATGTCAACAATCGTCATGGGCCGCTTAGCTTCCGCGTGAATTGTGCCGCAAGAAAGCAGGGCAGCCAGACCAACAGGAACTGCGGTGCTATTTCTCATTATAAACCTCACCTTATCTGTCTCACTAAAGGGGCCGTGAATGTAATGAAGGAGTCTCTTATTCCAAAGAGCGGACGCGCCGTTCCCGGAAAACACCCATAACGCCGAGGACGATGAGGGTCATCCCCGCAAGCGTATAGATTGTTACCGGCTCGCCTAAAATGAGCCACCCCAAGAAGACGGCCACCAAAGGATTGACGTATGCGTAAGTCATAACGATCCCGGTGGGTAACAGCCTCAGCGCTTTCACGAAAGATGTGAAGGCGATGACCGATCCGAAAATAACGAGATAGCCCCACGCCATCCACGCTTGGTTTGTCGGCTGAGGGGGCGGCTCGCCCATGAGGAGAGCGCCGAGCCCAAGGACCAGCGCCCCGGCCAACTGCTGCCACGCCGAGCTCGCCTCAGGCATGATCTCAATTTTGCTTCTCCCCTGAATGATGGATCCGGCGCCCCAGCCTATGCAGGCGAGGATGAGAAGCCCCGCGGCCCAGAGGTTCTTAAGGTCTCGGGCGAGAAGAGCCGGCCCGTTCAGCACCGCCACTCCCGCAATCCCGATAAGGAGGGAGAGGAGGAGATAGAGTGACGGCCTTCGGCGGTCAATGAGCGCCTCCATGAGAGCCACGACCAAGGGCGTGGCGCCGATGATGACAGCGGTATAGGATGAATGAACCTTCGTCTCTGCAACTGCTACAAGGCCGTTGCCGCTGAGCCAGAGCAGCATCCCTGAGATTGCCACGACCCAAAACTCTTTCAAGGTTGGGACAATCTGCCCCTTCCGAAAAAATGAGGCGAGTGCGAAAAGAATGAGACATCCTGCGAGCACGCGCATGGCGGACATGGTGAGGGGTGGGAAACCGGAGCCGTCCCGGACCGCCACGCGGATGGCAAGATAGGTGCTGCCCCAAGCAATGTAGATCACCCCTAAATGAAAGAGCCCCCGGAGATTCATCGGTGTGCTTCGGCGCGGGCCTGAAAGGCGGAGTTGCTACGCCTCCTGAAGTTCTACAGTAATGGCGTCCCCGGACTGGATAGAACTGAGAGTGGCAGGATCGCTTTCGAGTATTCCGAGAATGTTACAGGAAGACGCGAGCCTACATTCGTCCCCTTCCGAAATGGGTGTCGGGCCGAAGGGGAGGGCGAGGCAGCTCCCTTCTGTCCAAAAACATACTGTTCCCGGTTCCACCACCTGCCGGGCGTCGGTCTCGAGATCAGCTGTCATCGGCACTGAGAAGTAGACTTCATCTCCCCACGTGTTGGCGGAGGACTCCACCGGGAGAACGTCACTGAGCGCTTGCGTAGAGGGGGTGTCTCCTAAAGTGGCTGACACTTCCCCGCCGGCCCATGAGAGTCGGATGCGGACGCTCACGCTTCTGTCATCGGCTGGCGGATGATTGTCTTCAACTTTTCCGGGGCGGTCCGCCGGGGATCGCTGAGATAAATCTCGTGATGCTTCCTGTGGGGGCGGCGGCCGCTCTCACGGATGAAGCTGCGAATCTGTTCAACGGCAGGCCCCTCCTCATCGTAGGGACCGATATGTATGATCTGAGCCGACGGCCCTTCGTGATAAGTTTCGAACCTCAGCTTGGAGAGGGCCGGGGGATCCTTTTTGTCACGGAGCTGCTCCTTGGCCGTTTCGATGTGTTCGTGAGTGACGTGGGGCGGCTGAACAATCATTGAGGTCCAAAGCCAGTTGTCTTTATCGTTGACGTCAAAGCCGCCGGGCCCCTCCATCCACCACAACCCTTCCAGCGGCATGACCGTAAAGTCCGGTTCAAGACCCAACTTCTTCAGGTGGAATTTCAGCGTGTAAGCTGTTCCATAGAGCGCCTCCAGAGCCGCCTGGTAGTCCGGAGAGGTGTTAGGGTCGCCTTTTCCGTCTATCATGAGATAGTTGAGGGGCGGAACATCCACAACGGACACCTCTTTCTTGGAGGTGGCATAGAGATGTTTCCACTCCTTCTTATATTCGACTTTCACCGACCCTACTTCAAGCTGCCGCCGATCTCATCTTTGTAAGCTTCATTGAGGGCGTCGAGATAATCGTTGAACAGTTTCGCCATAGTTTCGTGCTCTGTGTGAACCGTTTTCCTGAAATCGCCGTCGGTGACGTAGTGGTAGAGGATGGCGGCCATAATCTTTGCGTCGAGGAGAAAGCCAGTGTGTCCCACGTCTTTCATGGAGTCGAGCCACCGCTCGTAGGAGTGCCCCGGCGCCGATGAACTGAAGACGGAGACGCTGACACCGGGGATATCTCTTGTCACGAAACCGGTCTCCTCATAGCCGGCGGGACGCTGGGGTTCGGGATTGATCTCCGGCGCGTCGAGCTTCTCGGCGTAGGCGAAGGAAAGCTCTTCCAGAGAACCGACGGTGATGCCGTCCCTGTATTCGCCGTACCGATCGATGGTTACCTTGGTGCCGGTGGCGAGGGCCGCCGCATGGGCCGCATTGGCGATCATCGTATCCATGTGGGCGAGGTACACCTCATCGGGATAGCGGATGTAGTAGTCCACCACCGCCCTGTCGGGGACAACGTTGGGCGCGACACCACCTTCGGGAATGACGCCCTGAATAACCGCTTCCGGGCGAAACGTGGGGCGGAGGTGATCCACAGAAGTGTAGAACTGGACGGCGGCGGTGAGGGCGTTCCGGCCGTTCCATGAGCTTCGCTGGTGAGCGGGCCGCCCTTCAAAAATGTATTTCACCTCGTTGATGTTCAGACAGCAGACGCCGAAGCCCGGCTTGTTTCGTGTCGTCTCTCCTGTGCCGTGACTCCGAACGATGAGGTCGGTGCCGTCAAAAACGCCGGCGTCGAACATGATCACCTTCGCCGGCGGTCCCATCTCTTCGGCAGGTGTCCCGAAAATTTTGATGGTTCCGGGGATTTTTTTCTTCTCCATAAATTCAGCGAGGGCGACGGCACTGGCGTAAGCGGCGGGACTCTGCCCGTTATGCTGGCATCCGTGGAACGGCTCCTTCGTGCCGCGGAGGGCGTCGTATTCGGCAAAGAGTCCGACCGTCACACCTTTCCCTTTCGCCGGCGATTTCCACTCACCGACAAAGGCAGTCTCCAAACCAGCTTGACCGGTGGTGACGGAAAAACCATACTGGCGAAGCACTTTCGTGAGTGTATCCACTGAAGCGAACTCCTTGAACCCCACTTCAGGGTTGCGTCCGATATGGTCGGAGAGATCACGGAGTTGCTTATCCCACAGCGTTTCAACTCGCTTCAGAATCCTGTCTCGATCCCGGTCTTTGCCAGACGCCATCGCCTTTGCTTGCTCCGTGGGGCCGATCTTCTCTTGTAGCGCATCGATCTTCTTTAGGATTTCACTTGCGGCCTGTCGCTCCACAGGTGTGGTCTGGGCCGAAAGAATTGCTGTTGAGGTCAGGAGTAGAATGAGTCGTGTTTTCATGTCACATCTCCAGAAGTTGGTGCGGATATCTAATCTTCAATAGCTGTCAGCAGTTTTTCAATAAACTCGTTGAAATGGCGGCGGTCGATCCATCTCACCACCGCCACAAGATCATTTTCCCAATCGATATAGATAATATTGGAGCCGGCCCCTCGGAAAGTCACTGCCGATTCGGGTGCGGCCGGGATGTCCAGCGTCGAGTTCATATAGCCATAACGGCGATTTGCCGGACCCGGTGATCTCGCCATCTCGATCCATTTTTCAGATATAATTCTTTTGCCATCCCACAGGCCATTCCGAAGGAAGAGGTATCCGAACCGGGCGTGGTCCAGCGCATTGATCCACATGCCACCGCCCCAGTGTCCGCCGCCGCTCACCGACTGCATCATCTGTCCATCGATGAGAACCCATGAATTTTTGTAACCGTGCCATCGCCATGTGGTGGAAGCGCCGATGGGATCCATCACATACTCTCTCAACACCTGCGGCAACGGCCTCCGCCAGACGTGGAGGGCCGCCAGCGCCAATAGGTTCACACGGACGCCGTTGTACTTGTAGGATGTCCCTGGCTCATTCAGCGGCTGGTTCTGCATTTCGTCCCAGGAAGCGCCTCGCGGCGGCCGGTCGGCCCACGCCGGTTTGTCCCAGAGCGTCCCGCGCCAGTCGCTGGTCTGTCTCAGAAGATGATCCCAGGTGATCTTGCTGTTGTGGTCGCCGGTGAAGTGGTCAGTGGGGAGGTAGTCGTCGGTCCGATCGTTCACATCCCGAATCATACCGCGATCGAAGGCGAGACCAACGGTAGTGGAGAGGTAAGTCTTGGTGACACTGAAGGTCATATCGACGCGGTCGATCTCGCCCCACTCGGCGATGATATAACCGCCTTTCACCACGATGCCGGTCATCTCTCCACGTTCCTTCGTGGGGCCGATGATTTCGCCGTGAGGCTCCTGTGTGAGAGTCGCCTTGATAAAGTCTTCCAATTTCCGTGGCGCTTGATTCTCATGCTCAATGGTGAACTTGACGGCTCGGTCCAGCTTTCGTTTGTTCACGCCCATCTCCTTCGGCTCACGACGTTCCCAGTCGCCGTACGGCGGAAAGTAGGTCTGGGCTGAAAGGGAGCCGATAGCCAGGCCCAATAGAAGGAATCTTCTGATTGCTCTGTTCATTCTTATCTCCTAACTGAACACAAAGGGCGCTACAATCAGCGCGAGAAGGGATAGTATGACAATACCGATCACATTCAGTGCGAGGCCGGCCTTTGCCATTTCTGGAATTCGGATGTATCCTGAGCCGTAGACGATGGCGTTTGGCGGCGTGGAGACAGGGAGCATAAAGGCGCAGCTTGCCGCCAAGGCTGCGGGGAGAGTAAAGATTAGAGGATCAACATTCACTCCCACGGCCAGAGCTGCCACAATGGGTAAAAAGGTGCCTGTGGTTGCGGTGTTGCTGGTAAGCTGTGTCAGTGAGGCAATCAGCGTCGTTATCACTATCACAAGAACAACCGTTCCCGCCTCGCCGAGGACAACGAGGCTGTTCCCGATCCAGTCGGCAAGCCCCGTTCGGGTGACGGCAGAAGCGAGGCTCAGTCCGCCGCCGAAAAGGATCAGCAGTCCCCACGGCAGTTTCGGCATAATCTCCCATTTCATCAGATAAGGATCGGCGCTGTCGCCGCTCGGGATGAGGAAAAGGACAATTGCTGCAATCATAGCAATCCCGGCGTCTGACAGTCCCGCGAGGAGCGGCAGGCCGTTCAGGAGAGGGCGCGTCATCCATGTGAGAGCCGCCATTGCAAAGACAATTGCAACGCGCTTTTCGGCGACGGTCATGGGACCGAGCCCGGTTCTCATCTCAGAAAGTATTTGACGTGTCTCGGGCGAGGTGGTGAAATGGATCGGGTAAACGATTCGTGTCAGCGCCAGCCACGAAAGAGGCAGCATGCAGATCGTGAACGGGAGTCCCACAAGGATGAACTGACCGAAGCCGATTTCAGTGAAACCGTTCTCTCTCATAAAACCGGCAAGAAGGGCGTTAGGCGCTGTTCCCACCAGTGTGGCCATACCGCCGATGGTGGCGCTGTAGGCGATCCCCAGCAGGAGCGCTAGCTGGAAGCTGTGCTTTTCCTGTTCAGAGACTTCGTCGGCATTCTCAGCAACAATCTTGATAATGGAAACGCCGATGGGGAGGAGCATGAGCGTGGTGGAGGTGTTCATCACCCACATACTGATGGCGGCGCTGGAGACCATAAAACCGCCGATGAGAGACCGCCCGCTGTTTCCGACAGAGGTGAGAATCGCCAGCGCCATCCGTTTGTGGAGGTTCCACCGCTCGATAGCGAGGGCAATCACGAAACCACCCATGAAGAGATAGATAATAGGATTGGCGTAAGGTGCCGCCACCACTGTGATCTCTCCAGCGCCGAGGAGGGGGAACATCGCCAGCGGCAGAATCGCCGTCACCGCCACAGGGACCGCTTCGGTGCACCACCAGACGGCCATCCAGACGGCGCCGGCAGCGGTGTACCATGCAGGTTGCGACATTCCGGCTGGCGGGGATAACAGCAGCATGGCGCCGGCAATCCCGGGGCCGAGCCAGAGACCTGTTCTCTGATAACCTTTTTTCACGCGGTCAGTGCCTCACTCAGCTGGAAAGAAGTTGTGAAGGTAGGTTTGGCTTAACCAACCGTCAAGAAGAACTTGCGCCGCCTCTTCTCACAGTGATGTGCGGTGAATCGGGGATTGGAAAGAGTCGTGACGGAACGTGCTTAACGTGATCGTCAAAGAAGCGGAGTGTGGTTGAGTTAACAATTCTCACCATCTCCCGTCCGTTGGGAAACCCCGTTAGTCCGATTGATGGGGCGATGGCCGAAAAAAGCGGTATATCAGCATAGTCGTAATGGCGCGATTTCTTCACCGACAGGAGATAAGCATCTTCGCCAGTCTGCTCCATAAGAAGATCAAGATAGTGACGGTGCCGCTTTTCGTTCCATGCTTTCCACCGCTCCTGACCCATGTAGAGGAACGGAACGTCCAGCCGAGTTTCGCTATCGGAAAGAGCAAAAGGGACAAACCAGCCGTCGAGGGCGACCACGGCCTTGATTCGATCATCTACCATGGCGGTGAGGACAGCCGTGGCGCCGCCGAAGGAGTGTCCTGCAATCCCCACCCTCGTGAAGTCAATCTTGTTGCGTAGCGGTGTTTCGGCCGATTGAAGCTGATTCAAAGTGAACTCAACATCGGCAATTCGGGTATCGAGCTGGCGGTTACGAATCTCTAGCCAGACAGAGTCGGCGGTCCCTTCAGGAATCGCTGAGCGGTAGTCGGCGACTCTCGGCGCTTCTCCATCCTCACGTGTGGGGAAGACAGTGGTATTTGCGTCGAAAGGGTGATCCATGGCAGCCACAGCGTAACCGTGGCTGGCGAGCTCTTCCATGAGAACTGTGTTCTGTGTCCTCATGCCGCCGAGACCGTGGGAGAAAATTATTAGAGGAAAGCTCCCGTTTCGTGGAGGCGTGTTTTCCGATGAGTAAGTTTTGACAAGGATCAGATGATCGAGCATGAACGAGGGGAGGCCCACCCGCTCGCCGATGGCAGCTCCGCGAAGATCGACGTTGTCCAAATAGGGCGCAGTGATGGCTGTACCGCTGCCTTCAGAAGGGTACCACAGCTGGACTAGAATCTCCCTCAGATCGCCAAGCTCATCGGTGAACCATTCGGCGCGGGAGGAGTCGGTCCAGTGGTATACGACAGTACCGACAGTGAAGGGCCCCGTTGGAGTGGGCAGTTTCACCACCGGGATCAGCATCGGCAACAAGAGAGCGATAAGCCAGAGAAGGTGCAAACCGAATGTGGAACCGATCGCCGCTTCTCGGTTCTTCATGAAAGCGCCGAACCCAAGGAGTGCATAGAGTGGTAGCATCTGCCATCTGTAGCCCTCGACGAACAGATGAAGGAGTGTTAACAGAATGGTAATAAAAAGAAGCGGCGCGGCGCCTCTCCGTCGATTCTCCGGGATCGCGAGGGCGATAATGAACACCCACGACAGCAAGACAACAACAACTTCGAAGAATCTCACTGCGTTGCTTTCGAAGTGTCGGAGGAGGTCACGCTACTTCACATACACCAGCAGCGCTGCCAGCGTCTCTATCCCCTGCCAGTAGTGGCCGATACGAATATTCTCGTTGGGCTGATGCTGATTGTTGTCATGATTGACAATGGGGACGCTGATAGTGGGAACGTCAAGAATCTGTGTAAAGATGTAGAGTGGCACCGAGCCGCCGCTGGTGGGGACCATCACCACCGGTTCGTCATGGAATCCTGTGAGGGCCTCGGCGGTGAGGTAGGAGATTTCCAGATCCATGGAAGTCCGCGACGCAGGATACCCCTCCCGTTTCACAATCTTGGCGATGTCGGGATATTTCATCCGAGTGGCATGGTCGGGATCTTCAGAGACCACATGGAACCCCTGCCGCTTCACGTGATCGATCACCTTGCTGATCATATCATCGGGATCGTTCCCCTTCACCAGTCGGATGTCGATGGCGGCTGTCGCCTCCGCCGGCACCACCGTTCTTGCCTGAGGACCGGCCCAGGCGCTCTCCAGTCCGCGGATGTTCAGCGACGGCTTATTGATCCTTTCCATGAGTGATTCGCCACGCCCCTCCGGTTTTGCGAAACCGTAAAGCTCCTTGATTTCATCATCGTAGGGCGGGATCGCCTTCACCGCATCCTTCTCTCTTTTGCTGAGGGGCGTAACGGTGTTGTAGAAACCTCTGATCTTCACATTGCCGTTTTCGTGCTTCATGCTTGTCAGCAGCCGCGCCAGCTTGATGCCGGGGTTCGGCGCCCAGTTACCGTAATGACCACTGTGGACATTCACGTTGGGACCGTAAACGGTGATGTCGATGGTGGTGATGCCCCTCGCCCCGAACTTAAGGGTCGGCTGATTGCTGTAATACATGGGGCCGTCGCAGACGTAGAGCACCTCGGCGTCGAAGAGCTCCCTATTCTTTTCAGCGAAAGATTGCAGGAAAGGGGAGCCGGCCTCTTCCTCGCCTTCATAGATGAACTTCAGGTTAGCACCGTATTCGATGCCGGCGGCTTTCACGGCGTCCATGGCTGCTAAAAGGGCAGTGATGGGAGATTTATCATCACTTGCGGAACGGCCGTACAGTCGCCACTCTTCATTAATGCTTTCACCTTTCTTCGGCATGGGAATCGGTTTCGGTTCTGTGGATCCCGCCTCTAATTTCGCCGGCCGAAGGGTGGGGGAGAAAGGCGCCATGTCAATCCACTTGGTGGGATCCACCGGCTGGCCGTCGTAGTGCGCGTAGTACATGACCGTCCGCTTAGCGCCGGGAACCTTCAGCTCACCGTACACGACGGGACTCCCGCCTGTTTCCAGAATCTGCGTGGTGATGCCCCGTTTCTCCATAGCTGCCTTGAGCCACGCGGCGCACCTGCGAATGTTCGGTTGATCATCGGCCACGTTGGGAATGGTAAGCCACTCCACAAGTTCTGTGAACAGTTCATGTTCGTAAGCTTTCCGATAGTCCCGGACCATTTTCTTCAGCTGGGATTTGGGTGGCTCCTGTGCCGTCGCGACGGCGCTCAGGAGAACGGCCCAGATAATCAGACTTCGATATCGCATCTTTTCTCCTTTAACCTTTTTCACAGAATCTCCGTACAACATTGCAGTAAATCTCGGCCGCATTCTTGAGGCTCTTGGTCCGAATCCGTTCATCGTTGCCGTGGATGCGGGAGTACTCTTCCATGTGCACGGGCCCCGGGAAAAAGCCGTAACAGGTGGCGCCCCGGTCCCGGAAGTAGCGGGAGTCCGTTCCGTAGATAACGAGGTGAGGGAGGGTAACGGAATCGGGGTAGATTGCTACTGTCTCCTCCTCGATGACGCGGAACAGATCTGAATCGTAAGAGGAGACCACCGATTCCTGTTTCGGTTCCATGATGGGGCGAATGTCAATCCTGTCATCATTAATCACTTCCGTCAGTTCTTTCAGGAAAGCGTCCTTGTCCTGCTCCGGGAGGAGGCGGCAGTCGAGCACAGCCTCGGACCGTTCGGGGATTACGTTTGTTTTCGGGGGGTCGCCCACAAACCCGTTGAGGACGGTGAGAGAAATGGTATTCCTCTTGACGGCACTGTTGTAGAGTGTATCCTCGAGTCCCCCGAGGCGCTCCTCCATCTCCTTTGCAACGGGGGTCAAGTTTTCCGGCGTTTCGTAGGCGGCGATCCTCCCCAGCGCTTCGGCAAGAATAAAGTTGGCGCTCTCTTTTGGCGGCATGGAGGCGTGTCCCGGCGCCCGGTTCACAGAAAGGTTCAGGGCGAGCATCTGCTTCTCGGCGACGCCTACGGAAAAAATCAGTCTGTCATCGTCCGTGAAAAATCGTTCCGTGCCGAAGCCCCCTTCATCAAGAACAAACTCCGGCGCCATGTCGTCCCAGTGGTTCTCCACCATCCATCCGGCGCCGAGCTCTCCGCCAATCTCCTCATCGCAGACTGCCAACAGTAGCAGATCGCGGTCAAGCTTCACGCCGTGCCGGGCAAGCTGAAGCATGGACATGAGCTGCACGATCCCATAATTCTTCATGTCGAGCGATCCCCGCCCATAGATATAACCGTCCTTCTCAGCGCCGCCAAACGGTTCCTCCGTCCATCCACGTTCATCCACGGGAACAACATCCATGTGGTGGAGCATGAGGAGAGGCGCCTTCTTGCCGGACCCCTTCAACTGTGCCAGCAGGTTGACGCGGCCCGTGGCCTTGTCAGGCCAGTAGAGCTCGACAGGGATGCCTTCCTTTTCAAGGATATCCTGAAGGAATTTCGCCGCCGCCGTCACATCTCCGGGCGGGTTGATGGTGTTGATACGGATATACTCCTTCAGCAGTTGTACCGCTTCCTGACCGGGCTGGCTCACATTGTCCTCACTTTCTTTTCTGTCTCAAACCTGTTAACGGAAAACGGAAGTTAGGAGTCTCCCGAGAAGATGGCAACGGCCTAGTTCTTAAAGACGGCACGAACCGAATCGAGGCTTCCGTCATTCGACGCGGGAGTTAACTCCAGGATATGGCACATCATCTCATATAGGTGAATATTTCGAAAAGATGGAACCGTCACATTCTCTTTGAAAGCGGGGCCGTAAGCAATGAATATCCCATGCATGGATGTGTAAGCCGGATCGTAACCGTGGGCGCCTCCTTCGAAAGCATCGGGCCGTGAGTCGGCATACGCTTTCGATGTTACGGACCACGCTTCGTCAAGGATTCCGACGATCGTGGGAATTCGCCAGTGGTTCCTGTAATGCAGCCGTTCCGGGATTTCATTTTTCTTGTAGACGTCCCAGCCGGGATGGCTTCCGCTGAGCGCCTCGTAGATAGTTTCTTCCAGACCATCATTGGGCCAGATGCCGCCGTACGCACCCCAGCCCGTCATAATTACATCATTCAGTGAAATGTGATCGTCGATCATGATAAGACGGGCAGAGCTTGTTCGGGCCATACCGTGATCCGATGTGATAATTATGTTCACTTGGTCCAAGAGCTCCACTTCGTCCAGCCCGGTGATGAGCCGCCCCATCTGGTCGTCCATCTCCTTTATCGCTATTTCCATCTCAGGTGCGTCGGGACCGTAGTTGTGGCCGTAGCTGTCCGTATCGCTGAAATAGAGAGTCATGAAGGTGGGGCGTTTCCTCTTGGGGAGATCAAGCCACGTCAGGATCTGCTGCACGCGCTCTCTGTTTTTCACGGAGCCGTCGTATTGGCGGTATTCAGTGGGGCGGATGCCGAGGATCTCCGCGTCAGAGCCGGGCCAGAACATGGTCATGGCGGTCTGTTCCTGTTTTTCCGCCGTTACCCATATGGGTTCACCTTCGTACCACCGCCCATCCCTCGCCGGTTCGCTGCCCGAACCGATGTAGAAGAAAGCGTCGAACTCCGGATCGTACATGCCATTGGAAACGATACCGTGATTCTCGGGGTAGAGGCCCGTCGCGATTGTGTAGTGGTTCGGGAACGTACTGGACGGATAGACCGGGACCAGCGATTCGGCTTTCACACCGTTGGCGACGAGGTAGTCGAGATTGGGAGTTTCAGTGCGCTCCAGATAATCCCACCGGAAACCGTCCATGGAGACGAGCAGAACAGTCGGCTCGAGGTTCTTGATCCCATCGTCATCCTCGCATCCGGCAATGAGCAGGAGGCACAGGAGGAGACGGCGGCCAGATTTCATTCTATATTTTGATAGAGGGCATCCTCAAAAAACTTTCCGTTCTTTGAGGTTCGCCTCGATCTCCTTTCGCGTGAGCCAGACAGGTCGAAGCCTCTTTTCGCTGAACAGCTCGAGCTGGTCGGTTATGTGAGGAGAACTGGGCTGGGAAGCGTTCCCAGCTCCGAGGACTGCATAGGCCTTCACAGGATTGGAGAACTCCACCACTGCCACGTAGGAGTCGCCGCCGCCCGCCGTGTAGGTTCCGTCGCCGTTAGCGCCATAACCGGTGACGCGAAAGACGCCGTAGGGATCGCCGGGGGCACCGTTGGCGGGGAGATAAACAGTCCCTTTCCGGAGGCGGAAGACTTCACCCCACGCCACGTCGAGAGCACCGTGTGCCTCGACAACCTTCCGAGCAGCTTCGCCGAGCGCCTCTGCAGCGCCTTCCGGGTTGGCCAGGCCGTGAGGCGTGCTGTTGGAATTCCCTTCACGCCACGGCTCAACAAAGAGACCACTTTTTTCTACGGAGATGCCGTATCCGTCCGCCCACGCTTTGAACAGGACGGCGCCGCGGCTCTCGTTATCGGCGTGTCTGTCCCACTGGGCCAGCACTGAAGCCGCCTTCACAGTCAGCTCATTCGGGGAACTTTTCCCCGCTTGGATCAGATCATCCAGGACGCGGTCCGCGAGAAGCATTCTTGTTGAAAATTTGTACTGCACGAATTCTTCAACCGTAATGTTGTCATCGTCCATCATCAGTTGTGCTGACTGCTGTGCCCGAAAGTGCATAAAGCGCGGCGCCATGTAGCTGGGGAAATCGTCGGCGTCCAGAGCTTCCGGGAAAGTGGTGGTCCACGGGGGATCGTTGGCGTTTTGAAGCCACCCCGTAGGAGGATCGATAACCTTGGGCAGTTCCTCGTATCTGTGATATTCGGTCCACAGCGTGGCGGAGGTGTCGCCGGGAACGATGCCGGAGTAGTCCCACCCCTCGTTTCTGCGAGGAGTCAGCCCTCCGAACAGATGCATGATGTGTCCGTCCTGATCGGCATACATCACTGTGAACATAGGCATCTGTAGTGTCTTCAGCGCTTTCTGAAATTCAGAAAAGTTTTTCGCATTGAGCATCTTCCACCGCTCAGCGTTCACATGAGGCATGTCCAGCCCGACGACTCGCAGCGCAAGCGCGTCGCCACCCTTTTCAGCCACTACCGGGCCGTGCACCGAACGCTTGACCGTGAGAACCTCTTCCCGAATCGAGCCGTCGTCCTGCTTCACCTTCAATTGCTTGGTCGATACTTCGAAAGGCTTGATCTCACCGTCGAACCGATAGCCGCCTCCTTCCAGTTTCAGAGCGTAGAGGTCGGCTCCATCGTGGGTGTTCACCGTATGGGTCCAGCCTAAGTGATCGGTGAACATGATTCCCACAGTGGGCATCCCCACCAGTGTGGCGCCGTAGGCGTTGAGTTGCGGGAGCACCACATGGTGCTCAAACCACGAATAGTAGTCGCTCCACGGCAGATGAGGATTTGCCAGCAGAAGGGCGTTTCCGGAGGCTGACCGCTTCGGCGCCACTGCCCATGTATTGGAACCGCTCTTTTCCTCCCACTGTCTCTTGACGCCAGCGATCTCCATGGGGTGAATAACGAAACTGAAATGGATCACCCTCTGAACGTGACCGAGAATATCCTCTTCCCTGACAGGCAGGACAACTGCTCTGGCGGGGTCTATCTTATCCCGATGGGCTTCTGCGTAGGCGTTGATGCCTCTCACGAAAGCGGCAAGGTGTCCTTTCGACCGCTCACTCTGTTCAGCAAGCCACTGCCCCGACCGCTCCGGGACGCCGTTCAGATGCATCCATCGGTCGCTCTCCAGATGCTCTTTGCCCCAGTATTCTGCCGCCCGGCCCCGCGCTTCACCGTAGAGCTTCAGCATGAGATTGGCGTGGTTCCTCATCTGCGCCCACCCCACCCCGTAAAACAGCTCCTCTTCAGTGTGGGCAAAGATGTGGGGGATGCCGTACCGGTCCCAAAGAATTTCTCCCTGCTCTTGAGAGCAGGAGAGACAAAACAACAGCGCCGCGGAAAGGGAGATCCACACGATCAATTCCCTTTCAGATGCTGATCGAGGAATTTGAGTACCGCTTCATGGCCTCTGATCTGGTTCTCTTTTTTCCTAAAACCGTGCCCTTCATCATCGAAAAGGATGTATTCGGCCGTCACCCCGTTCGCCCTCACCGCTTCCACCATTTCATCCGATTCTACCTGCAGTACACGAGGATCGTTGGCGCCCTGAAGTACGATCACCGGTCTGACAATATTCTCGGCGTGGAAAAGAGGAGAGATGCTGTAGAGATACTCTTCCTGCGTTTCCGGATTTCCCATCTCTTTGTAGAGAGACAGCCGTGCCGCCTCCCACCACGGCGGAATACTTTTCAGCGTCCGAACCCAGTTGGTGACACCGAAGATGTTCACCCCTGCCTCAAATGCTTCGGGCCGGAACGCCAGTGCCGCCATCACCATATAGCCGCCGTAGCTTCCGCCGATGATGCCGATCTTATTTTCATCCACGTAGCCGGTTGAGATGAGAAAATCCTTCGCCGCCACGCAGTCGTCCAAATCACCTTCACCGTGGGCCTGATCATCGAGCTGCTGGAACGTCTTTCCGTATCCGCCGCTGCCGCGATTGTTCACAGCGAGGACCGCATATCCGTGATTGGCGAGGTACTGAATCAGCGCCCTGTAGCCCACGCGCGACTGCCCTCCCGGGCCGCCGTGAACCCACACCAGCGCCGGGATTTTTTCGCCCCGCTCCGCATGAGGCGGCCTGTAGTAAACAGCGGGAATCTCCATGCCGTCGAACGACTTATAGCGGATTACTTCAGCATCTGCAAGATGCGAAGGGTCAACTTCCGGATTCATGGTCTGTGTGAGTCGCGTATGCCTCCGCGAACCGATCTTGTGCGAATAGAGGTCCGAGGTCGACTTGGCGCTTCCGTGATAGAATGACATTAGCTGTTCACTCTTGGAGATGTTCACCGAGGTGACGGCGCCGGCTGGCAACGTCGGGAGAGAGATTTCATCACCCGTCGCTGTATCGTAAACCCTGATGACAGTCTGAGCGTCCTGATTAATGCCAAGTACGCGATACTTTCCGGTGTGAGAAAAGTACATGTAGGAGATGCCCCACTCTTCCTTTTGGAAAAGTTGCCGCTCTTCTGTTTCGAGATCGTATTCCATAAGATACCTGAACTCGCTCCCTTCATCGGTGAAATAATAGAAGCTCTTTGAATCCACCGAAAAGCCGGCGGAGCTGTGACTGATGTCGCCCTCATGTTCAGTGATCAGTCTTAGTGAGCCCGATTCCATATCGTACAGGTAGATGTCGGAATTGTCTCGCGTATGCGTCTTGCCAAAAGCGATGGTGCGTTTGTCATTGGAAACGCCGCCAAAGTTTAACGCCTCATCGTTCTTGAAAACCAGTTCGGAGGTAAAAGTCTCGATATCCATCTCATAGACATCCATGTACCGCGGATCGCGCCTGTTCGAGGTGTAGAAGAAACTCTTTTCATCATGCGCCCATCCGGCAAAGAGGGCCCGCTCCTTTTCTCCGGGGGTCAGGTCGGTTACAGTGCCGTCCCTGTCTCTGAGGTAGATATGCCACAATTCATTCCCGCCCTGATCTCCGCGGTAGAGAATTCGTCTGTCGTTCGGGAAGAAAGAAATTGCGATGACCGAATTGAGGGTATCGTCCGTGAGAGCTGTCGGCTCACCGCCACCGATGGGCACAGTGTATGCATTGTAGATTCCCGTCTCATCGCTTGAGAACAGAATCTCCGTTTCATCGGGGGAGAAGGCACTGCCTCCCACAGACGTCGTCTTCATGAACTGTTCAATCGTGTACTCAACGTGTGGCGGTTTTTGACACCCGTTAGCTATGATGAGCAGAGCGATGAGTGCGGGGAAATGTTTCTTGATTGTCATGGTGATATCCTTTTGATCATTTCTGTTGTCTCTCAACCGTTGCCGGTCAGTTCCGGGAGGCTCGAATCTATGAGTTCAGCGAAGCATCGTTAAGGGGATTCCCAACAGGGGCAGGCGACTAATCCGAGGTGTTCGATTGGGAGGATGTTCCTGTCATTTCCAGCACGATTTCCGTGTTCTCCCTGAAACATCGGTGTTGAACTGCGATCATCTTAAAGAAATGAACAAGTGCGATATAGAACAGCAGACCGTGAATCCACGCAGGGATTACCCCTGTGTCAACGCCTCCCCCGATGATGAAGGTGGTCATGATCAACAGAACATTCAACAGGGTGGGAGGGTAGAGTTTCCGTTTGATCTCGATAGAGCGGCGATGGAACTGGGCGTCCGCACTGTTCTCCTGCACATACTCCTTGATGCTGACGCCCGTGCCGACAAAAAAGAACATGACCAACACTTCTGTGAAGAGGTAGAGAATGGCGGCTACAAATCCAAAAGCTGCGTGGCTTGTTCCAATCAAGGTGAAGCCGAACAGCCCCTGCGCACCGGCGATCACCAACGAAATGAAGGTGATAAACGAAAGGAAATAGATGGTTATCATGAAGAAGTACATTTTCTTCCTTTCATGTCTCGGGGTGTTAAGGTGTTCAAGGTTTCATGTGGACGCTACCGATAACTCTCCCGAGATATACGATCGCCCTCTATCACACCGACACGTTAACACCTTAACACTTGAACACTTAAAATACATCTTCACACATTGAACCTGAAATAGATGATATCGCCGTCTTGCACAACATAATTTCGGCCTTCCATCCGAATTTTTCCAGCATCACGAAGTGCCGGTTCTGAACTGTATCGGAGCATATCATCGTAGTGGTACACTTCTGCTTTAATGAAACCGCGCTCGAAGTCGGTATGGATTTCACCCGCCGCCTTTGATGCCGGGGTCCCCTTTCTGACCGTCCACGCCCGAACTTCCACGGGGCCGCCGGTGAAAAATGTTTCAAGCTCCAGCAGACTGTACGCCGCGTGGATCAGCTTGTGGAGGCCGATCTCAGGGAGGTTATACTCTTGAAGGTAGTCGTTCTGTTCAGCGAGGGGGAGGAGTGCAAGCTCCTGTTCCAGCCTGCCGCACAAGCGGATGGCGAGGTTGTTCTCTCTCGAGGCAAAGTCAAAGAGCGCCGCTGTTCTTTTGCCCCTCTCCGGAGAAGTGATCTCTTCCTCGTCCACATTGGCGACGTAGAGAATCCGCTTTGCTGTCAGCAGGTGAAGCTGACGGAGCAGTGTCTTTTCCTCCGGCGCACAGTCCAAGGTTCGCGCCATCCGCCCCTCATTAAGGTGACCCCGGAGTCGGTGCATTAAATCCCGGCGGGCCTTGGCCTCTTTCCCGCCGCCTTTCGCTTCTTTCTCAGCTTTCTCCAGTCGCTTATCTGCTGTTTCCATATCCCGCATAAGGAGCTCGGTCTCGATCAGTTCAGCGTCGCGGATGGGGTCTACGCTCCCCTCCACATGGGTGGTGTTGTCATCGTCAAAACACCTCACTACGTGGATGATCGCCTCCACATGCCGAATCTGCGCCAGAAATCGATTTCCGAGCCCTTCACCCCGGCTGGCACCTCGAACAAGCCCGGCGATATCTACGAATTCTACTGTGGCGGGCGTCGTCTCTTCAGGATTGAAGAATTGCGTCAGCTCCGCCAGTCGCCGGTCGGGCAGAGGGACCACCCCGATGTTCGGGTCTACGGTACAGAAAGCATAGTTCTCAGCAGGGACTGACGACGCCGTGAGAGCGTTGAAAATAGTAGACTTCCCGACATTGGGGAGGCCAACAATGCCGCACCGCAGTGGCACTTAGACTTTACTGAAAATGAGGGAGCAGTTCGTCCCGCCGAAACCGAAGCTGTTTGACATCACATGGTTGAGGCTGTAATCGTTCATTGTTTCGAGAACGATGGGGTAAGGCTCCGCTTCGGAATCAAGGTTTTCGATGTTAGCCGAGGGACAGATGAAATTGTTATCTATCATCAGGATGCAGTATATCGCCTCATGGACGCCGGCGGCGCCGAGTGAATGACCTGACAGAGATTTGGTGGAACCGATATACGGCAATTCTCCATTCTCCCCGAAGACATTCTTAATAGCCACAAGTTCTGTAATATCGCCCGCCGGCGTGGAAGTGCCGTGGGCGTTCAGATAGTCGATCTTGGCGTCGCAGGTCTTCAGGGCCATTTTCATGCATCTTTCAGCCCCCTCACCGGAAGGCCGGACCATGTCATGACCGTCTGAACTGATGCCGTACCCTGTCACTTCGCAGTAAATCTTGGCGCCTCTCGCCTTTGCCCGTTCGTAGTCCTCCAGGACGATCGTTCCGCCGCCGCCGGTCACCACAAAACCGTCCCGGTCTCTGTCGTAGGCCCTGCTGGCTGTTTGAGGAGAGTCGTTGAAATTGGAGCTGAGGGCCCCCATGGAATCGAAAGCGATTGAGACAATCCAGCTCAGTTCGTCCCCGCCGCCCACAAACATGAGGTCCTGCTCTCCGGCCTGGATCAACTGATAAGCGTTTCCGAGACAATGACTGCTGGTAGCGCAGGCCGAACTGATGGTGTAGCTGTATCCTCGGATCTTGAACGCGGTGGCGAGATTGGCGGCGTTACAGCTTGACATAATCTTCGGGACATAGAATGGGTTAACTTTTCGGGCGCCCCTTTTGCGCAGAGTGTCGGCCATCTCGACGAGCGGTGCGCCGCTGGCCACACCGGAGCCGACCACAAGTCCCGTCATTTCACTGGTGATGTCCTCCTCAACAAGGGCGGCGTCCTCGATCGCTTCGGCCATGGAAATATAGCTGTAGGCCGCCCCGTCCCCCATAAAGCGGAGGTCTTTCCGAGGGACAAGTTCCTTGATGTTGGCAGTGATGGTGCCGCAGACATGCGAGCGGAAGCCGAGGTCTGCATACTCCTGATTGAACTCGATACCACTCCGTACATTCTTGAGGGAATCGAGCACCTCCGTCCGACTGTTCCCCAAGCTCGAAACGACGCCAAGCCCGGTTACGACAACTCTATTCATCGGTCAGAACGGTTCCGTCTCTCCTGCCGGGGGAGGATAGATAAGGTTTTCGAACAGTCCCACTTGCAGGTTTTTGGCGAAGTAGATAGCCCGATCGGCCACCTCAACAGTGGCATCGGCGAGGCCCATCCAGATGGGCTTTGTGATAATCTTCTTAATATCGAGGCGGTAGAGGATTTGCGTGTGGTGTGGGCGGATTTGGCCTTTGAACTTCACTTCGCCACAGCCGAGAGCCCGCCCTTTGCCGGTGCCGCCGATCCACGAAAGAAAGAAGCCGGTCAGCTGCCACAGTGCGTCTAATCCAAGACAGCCGGGCATAACTGGATCTTCTTTGAAATGACAGTCAAAAAACCATTTTTTTGGGTTGACATCCATTTCGGCAAGGATTAGCCCTTTGCCAAACTTGCCTCCTTTGTCGCTAATCTTCTTGATTCGATCAACCATCAGCATGGGGGGAAGAGGCAGCTTTGCCTTGTCATTGCCGTGCTTTCCATCGGCGAAATCCATGAGCTCCGTCTTATTGTAGCTCTCTTTTATCTGCATGAAATAGCTATACCTCGAATGTCTACAGGCACCAATTTTACGCTCATTTTCGCTGTTTACCTAACCATCGGCTTACCCTTTTGCGGCCTTTTTCTTTTGGGATAAATTGACATCTCGAGTAAAGGAGTTTAATTATGAGTGAATGGGTTTTAATACTGGGCTGTTCCACAGGTCACGGTGGGGCAACAACTCGGAAACTTGCGGAAGACGGCTACGGCATTATCGGTTTTCACTTTGACAGGGGTGATATCAAGAAAGAGGCTGAAGCCTTTTGCGAAGAGCTGAAAGGACTCAATGACGGCCGCGTACATTTTTTCAATAAGAACGCCGCTGACATAAATGTCATGAAGGAGTTTATCCCCCAGATCGAAGAGATTACAGGGGGAGAGCCTCTCAAGCTTTTTTTGCACTCAATCGCCTTCGGCACCACCACCAACTTCTTCGGTGAACGTCCCGTCACACAGAAGCAGATGGACATGACGGTCCACGTTATGGGGACGTCCATCCTTTACTGGGTGCAGGAGCTGTTTGACGGCGGACTGCTCGGGAAAGGATCGCGAGTACTTGGTCTCACTTCGGAAGGAAACTACCTCTGCATGGAAGGGTACGGTCCGGTCAGTGTGGCGAAGGTGGCGCTGGAGAGTATCACCCGTCAGATCGGGTGGGAGCTAGGGAAGCACGGCATCACGGCCAACTGCATCCAGGCCGGTGTTACACCGACGCGAGCTCTTACGAAGATCACTGAGAATTGGGAAGAGTGGGTGGAAAAAACGGAGAGACGCAATCCCATGGGGAGAACAACTCAGCCGGAAGATGTTGCAAATGTGGTCCACCTGCTGCTCCAGCCCGGCGCTGACTTTATCAACTGTTCCATCGTCTACACGGATGGCGGCGAACACCGCTCCGGCTCGTTTGATTAAGGGGATCACTCACTGTTGAGACTCTCTCTGGCGGCGGCTTGTCTCCTTTTTCTGGCTTGCCCCAAAAGTCCAGAAGATATTAAGCCGACGGTCTCCGATTTTTCTCTGGAGGACATAAATCCCAACTCGCCGTCCTACCGCCAGCTCATCGGCCCCTCGTCATACAAAGGAGAGGTGTCGGCGTTCTATTTTGGCGATCAGGGGTGAAGCACCTGCAGGCACCGGTTCGGTGTCCTGAATGATCTTATCTCGGAGCTTCGGTCAGAGGGGATTGATGATGTTCACGTTGTGGGGGTGAACGGTATCGAGTACGCAGCCAAATCGATCACAGGAATGATCACGGGCCGAACACTCCCGTGGGTTCAGGACAATACGGAGCAGCGGGTCTGGGAGTCGTGGCAGGTCTATATCCGCGATTTCTTTGTTCTCGACAAGGATGGCGATGTGGTGGATGTGGTGAACTTGACAGCGTTCAATCCTGATCCTACAGTGAACGAAGGTGAGAACTACCGCGCAATAAAAGAGCTTCTTCTCTCCGCCCGGGATCAGCAGTAGTGCCGATCATAGAATTCCTCCGAGACTTCGATCATCCTCTCATCTATTTCCTGATGCGTTCTGTGTCGCTTCTCGGCGACCGAGCATTCTACGTGATTCTATTCCCTGCCATCTACTGGTTCTGGAAAAGAGAAGACGCTGTTCGACTGACAGCAATTCTCTGCACCAGCATTTTCGTCAACTTCTGGCTTAAGGAGCTGTTCCAGATTCCGAGGCCTGAAGGGATGGCTGAAGTTGAAGCCGAAAGCTTTGCCTTCCCGAGCGGCCACGCCCAGCATGCAGTAGTTCTCTGGGGATTCCGACTGAAGCTGATCTTAGCTGGCCGGCCCCCCCGGATGCTGTTCCTCACCTTCTTGGTGATTACCTCTACGGTCGCTCTCTTTTCCGGGGTACACTACAGCGGGATTGTTATGGGGGCACTCTTTGGTCTTACAACCGGGGGCGTGGCGGCCGGCTCGCTTAATCTTCCGTCAACCGGCATTTCTCCTCTGAGGGGCGGACCGCTGGTAATTCTCGGGAGTGCGGGGCTCTACGGAATCTACCTCGCCGTTCAGCCGATAATAGATTCCGGTGAGGGGGCGCTCTTTCTCGCGCTGACCGCCATCGGTCTCTGGATCGCCCTCGGCGTACCGTGGCTTGCAGATAAGGTTCTTGAGAGTGCGGGAGTTGAGAGGCGAAGCCGTTAAGCTTCTGTCTCGATATCGAGACGCTCGAGGCCGCGCCGCTTCTTGAGGAGCTCGACCATTTCGTAGTTTTCCTTGGTCGGCCACATATCGAAAGTGGTTTCAGCCTCCTTCAGCGCATAGTCGTACCACCCCTTCTTGGAATAGGCGATGGCAAGATTGTAGTGTGCTTTGGCGAGAAGATCGATCTCTTCCCGCTCCAGCGATCGCGTCTCCATGGGATGTAGCCGGATCACTTCCCTGTATTCAAGGATGGCGTCATCCACCAGACCTTTCTGGTAATACCAGTTCCCCAGATTGAAATGGCGCTCGGGATTATCTGCACACCCTAAAGCGAAAACGCAAAGGGCGACTGTAAGCATTCCTCGGATTTGGCGGTTCATGTTGAACTTCAAGCTTTCTCTAATTTAGAAGAATGGGAAGACTATCCACAAACAAAATCGGTATCTACATCAGCGACTCCGGAGGCGGATACTGCGTCTTGAGAGACTTTGGCTCCCGCGTGAAGAGCGCCAGTGCAATAACGCCGGCAATGATGAAAACTCCGAGGCCGATGAGTACCGTCCCCATACTGTAGATCGGGATAAAGATTCCTGACAGTACAATAAACAGTACCACGAACGGCGCCGTGAGAGTGTCGGTCAGGGCGAAATAGGTTTTTTTGTCCCCTGCTTCTCCGGCGAACTCAAAGATGAGGCTCATGGCCGTTGTCAGGAAACCGCCCTGACCGACGCCGAGAAAAACGAAAATGAGGTATGCATGGGACATGTTTGTCGCGAGAAGCGCCGTCGCCATAGCGCCGAGGTAACCGAGAAAGACAATGACAAAAACATGTTTGTGTCCCATTCGATCTCCGAGCTTTCCGAGCAAAAAGCTTGAAGATCCGGAGAGTAAGACTGTAATCGCAGTAAAGATGCCTGCCTCACTTACATCAAACTGGAGCTTATCGTGGGCGTAAACGGCGTAGAGTGAAATGGCGGGATAGTTGGCAGCAAGAAGCATCCGGCTGTAAAGATACCGGCGGAAGTTCTTGTCCGCACTCAGCACCTGCTTCAGTTGTCTCTTGAAAAGGCCAAAGTCTCTGTTCACATCTTTATTCTGCCTCGGCTTGAGACGGTAAAAGAAGAAGAGAAGCACTGCCACGAAAATGCAGAGTGCATAGATGAGAAACCCGAATCCGAAGTTTGAAGGAAATGGGGCCGTATCGAGAAGCCATTTGACAACGAGCCCGCCGACGAATCCGGCGCCGTTGGTGACGGCAAAGGAGACGCCGAAGAATTCACCCCGCCGTTCGGGCAGATGAACCAACTCGAGAAAATCTGCCCAGATGGGGAAGACAACGCCGACGCCTATAGAGAAAAGGACAAAGCAGCCGAAATAGATCATCCATGCGGAAGGGCCGGAGGGGGCGAGAAAACCAAAGACAAAACCGGCGAGAAGCATGGGCGGTATCATGACTGAATGGGCTGCAATTATACCTTTCTTAAGATTCCGAATCCTCTGCCCCAAGAAGGCGATGGCGATCTGGGGAATCGCCGCACAGGCGGTGAACACACCTGCCGCCGAGCCGATAATGATGGGCGGCGCCCCGAGCATTTTCAGGAAAAGAGGGACTACGGCGTAAGTGGTGTGGAACGCAATTCCGAAACCCCAGAACGCTTCATGAAGTCCGTTATAGAATAAGTTGTGCCGGTGATCGGAAAGACCGAACCGCTTGTTGGTCATGCTTGGCCGTTTTGTTGCTGGCGCGAGAGAAATAGGGACGCACCGATCAGCAGAGCGCCGCCGAGGAACTGCCCCGCTGTGAGCGTCCGGCCGCGAACGAAAATATCGATCAGCACAGCCGACAGCGGCCAGAACAGTTCGTAGATCGTGGCGTGCGTGGCGAGGACATGCTTCAGGCCGTAATAGTAGATGAAGAGGGCAACCGTTCCTGTTGAGAGGACAATGGTCAGCACTGTAAGCCATTCAGATCTGGTGAGACTGAACGAAAGCGCATCGGTACCGAAGGAGATCAAAACAAGCGTCGCCACGAGAGAAGTGATCCACAGCCTCAGTGCCGTGAGGGAGAAGAAGGAGAGCTGCTTGAGTGCATGTTTCCCGAGGACTGTGGAACTTCCCCATGCAAAGGCAGCGCAGAGCGCCATCAAGCCGGCGATGAGCGATTCGTTATTAATGGTAAAAGAGGGGGCACCGTTATTGAATGTCAGAAAGTAACCTCCGGCGATGGCCGTAACAGCGCAAAGGAGATAGTTTTTTGTGAGAGGTTCCTTCAGCAGAACAGCCGCAAGTCCGATGGCGAAGAAAGGTTGAAATTTCTGCAAAAGCACCACCACCGATAGATCGATGTGATCGACATACCCGAGGGCTTTCGTGTAGAAGAAAGTGCCGAGGATTCCCCCGAAGAGCGATACCCAGAGTACAGACACCCATCCGCGACTGGAGAGGGCCCGGACCTCCTGCCACCCTTTGAAGAGGAGCGGCGTCAAAAGCACAGCCCCGATGGCGTGCTCAAGAAGCACCACATGCAGAGATGGGACGCCGGCGAGATTCTGACGTAACAGTCCGTCAAAACTCCACAAAACGGCGGCGAGGACAATCGCTGCTGGGCCGAGGTATTTCACATTTTTCATAGTCGGCAATTTACCATATTTTCTTTATGAGGATAGAAAGCCATGAATGTTCCGGAGATTACTGTCAGAGAGGTTAACGCGGCGCGAGAGCGGGAGGAACGGCTCCAGCTGCTTGATGTCCGGGAGGAGTGGGAGCGCAACCTTGTGTCGATTAACGGCTCACTGTTTATCCCTATGGATCAGCTTCAGCTTCGAATTGGCGAGTTGGACAAGACGGAAAAGACGGTGGTGTACTGCCACACTGGCGTCCGCTCCGCGGCTGTGACCGCCTACCTGTTGGGTCAGCAGTTTGAGGATGTCAGCAACATGACTGGAGGGATCGACGCTTGGGCGCGGGAGGTTGATCCCGCACTGCCGACGTATTAGGCTACAGACTGATCAGCACACCGTAGGTTAGAATTCCCAGACCGGGAATTGCGGCTACCCCATAGAGATATCCCAAATAGTAGCTGAGGGAGCGCTCAACGAATTCGTCACCGACTCCCTGCCACCAGTTAAGGGTGTCCTTCAGAGCAATAATTATCGATGACCCAACCAGCAGCTAGGCGGCCCACAGCTCAACTATTTCACTAAGCGTTGAAAGCTGAACAGCAAAGACAAGGGCCATGAGCATGGGGCCGTGCATGAGCGCCCCCATGTGTGTCACTGTTAAGTATCTTGGCGCCTCAGCCTGCCGCTCTCTGACGCGGGAGAGCACAATGCCGACGATGAATCCGTAGGCAATATTGAGCACGCCGCCAGCGATGAGAACTTTTGAGGCTGGGCTCACATTATTCTTCTATGGAGACCGCCGGAATGTCATTTTCGCGGACGACACGATTGAAGGCAGGCACATCGTTGTCAAGCAGATCATCAAGTTTTGCCAGCTGTTTGTTGACCCTTGACGCCAGCATCTCGTAGACGTCGTATGCCTGATCGGTCGGCCGGGCGTTTGCGCCCATGACGACGCCTGTCAGCGCCGCCAGTTTGTTGTTGTCCTTAATGGGATAATTGAGAGGATCCTGACGGCTTTTCGATTTTGTCTGGATCAACTCTTCCTCAATGGCAGTCAGTTTCTTATTCAGGGCTTTTGCGGAGTCTCTGATGTCCGAAGCGCCACCGCTGTCTTTGGCCCGTTTCGCCATGGCTTTCACCTGCTTCCGGACGTCCCGAATGGTGTTGATGGCGGTGTGAACTTCCGTCACCTTGCGGTTGATCGTCATGAGGAAGTCGAACTGTTCCTGATAGTCCGCCTGCGTGGTCTCAAGGCGAGGGTCACCATTAATCGTGAACATCTGCGTCTTTTCCACATCGCCCACAGTGAGCCGGATTTCGTAATCTCCCGGCACCGCCTGAGGCCCAGTGAGGACGCCCGCCCACATGATCGCTTTGGGAACGCTCTTGGCGTCGGGATACCGCATATTCCAGATGAACCGGTTCATTCCCGCTTCCGCCAAAACGGTCTCTCCGCGATCGCCTCCTCCAAAGAATGACTGGGGAGCTTCCTCGCCTTTCTTCTTCTTGGAGCTGAACGATTTGATGACATCACCGTTCCGTTCGCGGAACTCCAGCGTCACTTCTTCTTCCGACGCTTCCTTCAAATAGTACTGAACCACCACGCCTGAGGGCGGATTCTGCCCCGCACTGCCGCTGGAACGCCATCTCCCCCCTCGCATCCTGAAGGCGTCGCCCGGCTGATAGAGGTGAACCGACTGCTTGGCAATCTCAGGAATAAGCTGATGCAGTGGTGTTAGATCATCGAGAATCCAGAACGAGCGTCCCTGGGTGGCGACGATGAGGTCCTGGTTTTCCACCACCAGATCGGTGATGGGGACGACGGGGAGGTTGAGCTGAAGCGGCTGCCACACCTTGCCGTCATCGAAGGAGACATAAACGCCCGTCTCCGTGCCGGCGTAGAGCAACCCTTTTCTGTCAGGATCTTCCCGGACAGACCGGACAAAGGCGTCATCACCGATGCCTCGGTTGAGCAGTTTCCAGCTCTTTCCATAGTTGTCGGTCTTGTAGACGTAGGGGGAAAAGTCATCCCACTTGTACCGGTTTACGGCGAGATAGGCCGTGGCGGGATCGTGAGGCGACACCTCAATCATGCTGATGAGACTGAACTCTTTCATGTTGCGGGGTGTTACGTCGTTCCAGGTCGTCCCGCCGTCCTTGGTGATATGGACAAGTCCGTCGTCCGTCCCGGCCCAGATGACCCCTTTCTCGTGGGGCGATTCCACGGCGGAGAAGATGGTGCAGTAGTATTCCACGCTTGTGTTGTCGTGGGTGATGGGACCGCCGGAAGGGCCCTGTTTGCTCTTGTCGTTTGTGGTGAGGTCTGGACTGATCGGCGTCCAGCTCTGCCCTTCATTGGTCGACTTGAACAGCACATTCGCCGCCGCGTAGACAGTGCCTACATCGTGGGGTGAAAAAAAGATGGGGAAGGTCCACTGGAAGCGGTATTTCAGGTCGCCGGCGCCGGCCCCCATGGGATTCTCCGGCCAGACACTGACCGTCCTTGTGGTCCTTGTGGTGTGGTCGTAGCGGCTTAGCTGGCCGCCGTAGCAGCCGGCGAAAACGATGTCCGGATTGCCCGGCATGGGCGCAATGTAGCCGCTCTCGCAACCTCCCACAGAATACCAGTGCGTCCGGTCTATGCCGCCGCCGGTTGTCTGACTGGCGATGCCGACAGTGCTGTTATCCTGCTGTGCGCCGTATACATAGTAAAGGTCGCGGTCATCGGTGGTAACATGATAGAACTGGGCCGTCGGCTGGTTGTCCTGCCGACTCCACGATTCGCCTCCCGTGAAGGAGACGTTGGCGCCGCCATCATTGGCATTGATCATAGTCTGGTTATCCACGGGACTGATCCAGAGATCGTGGTTGTCCCCGTGAGGAACTCTGTAGCTTTTGTATGTCTTCCCGCCGTCCGTCGATTTGTAAAAACCGGTATTGAGGACGTAGACCGTCTCCTCGCTCTTGGTGTCAGCGTAGATGTGTGTGTAGTACCACGCCCGCTGCCGATAGGAACGGTCTTCATTGATTCGGCGCCACGTCTTGCCGGCGTTGTCGGAACGAAAGATGCCGCCGTCGTCCGCCTCAATAATTGCCCAGACACGTTTGGGATTGACCGGCGAGACAGAGACGCCGATCCTTCCCATGATCCCTTTCGGAAGGCCTTCAGTCAGTTCTTCCCAGGTGTCGCCGCCGTCCGTCGATTTGTAGAGGCCGCTCCCTTCGCCGCCGCTCTCCAACGACCACGGCGTCCGGCTCACCTGCCACATCCCGGCGTAGAGTACACGCGGATTGGTGACGTCCATGGAGATGTCCACGGCGCCGGTGTTCTCATCAACAAACAGAACATTTTCCCAAGACTTCCCTCCGTCCTTGGAACGGAACACGCCCCGCTCTTTGTTGGGACCGAAAATGTGCCCCAGTGCGGCGACGTAAACGAGGTCAGGATTCTTGGGGTGAATCTTGATCCGGCCGATCTGGCGGGAATCGGAAAGGCCCACCTGTTCCCACGTTTCGCCAGCATCCATGGACTTGTACATGCCGTCACCGTGAGAGAAGTTGCCTCTGACACAAGACTCGCCCATCCCCACATAGATGATGTTGGGATCGGAATCGGCCACCGAAATAGCGCCCACCGAACCTGTCTTGAACTGCCCATCGGAGATTGGAGTCCAGCTCACGCCTGCGTCTGTGGTCTTCCAGACGCCTCCGCCGGTCCCGCCAAAATAGTAGACGTTAGGTTGACTCGGGACACCGGCAACGGCAACACTTCTCCCGCCGCGGTAGGGGCCGATGGAACGCCATTCCATAGCGTTAAATAGAGATTCATCGTAGCTCTCAGCCGCCACTGCAGTGGGGACGGAGAGAATCAGCGCTGTCAGTGAAACAGCAAAAGATGCAAATCGGTTCATGGTTGCTCCTTGTTCAAGTGAGACTTTTGCTTAACCCCGCGTGTTATCAGAACCATCGAAAATGGTGAGAACTGTCCGGAAAATCAATCAGTTTTTGAGGCGGTCAGTCGGCTGAAGCGCGAGCCTTGTCGCTTGCCTCATCGAGGTTCACCTCGCCGAGCTGGTTCTCCGTTGACGCTACCGAAACTGCCACAGATGCGTCGCCGGTGACGTTGGTGACGGTACGGAGCATATCGAGGATTCGATCAACGCCGAGAATGAGGGCGATGCCGGCGCTGGGGACGCCGATGGCCTCGAGAATAATGACAAGCATAATAACACCGGCCCCGGGCACAGCAGCCGTGCCGATGGATGCGAGCACCGCCGTGAGTACAATGGTCAACTGGGCGGCGATTCCGAGCTCCATGCCGAGCGTCTGGGCGATAAAGACTGCCGCCACCGCCTGATAGAGGGCTGTCCCGTCCATATTGATGGTGGCGCCGAGGGGTAGAACAAAGGAGGAGACCTCTTCGGAAACGCCCAGTTTTTCTTCGCACCTCTCCATGGTTACGGGAAGCGTGGCACCGCTGGAGCTGGTAGAGAATGCCACGAGCTGGGCAGGGGCGATCCCTCTGTAGAAATTTCCGAGAGGCATGGAAGAAAAGATTTTCAGAACAGACGTATAGGTTACAACCATATGAATGAGAAGGCCCGAAATGACGGCGATACAGTAGAATCCGAGGGCGCCGAGCAGTTCCACCACTTGAGATATGTTGTCCTGCGCCACGGTGGTGATGGTGTTCGAAATGAGCGAAAAGACCCCCAGCGGTGCCATCAGCATAATCACGTCCACCATTCGGATTATTACATGATTAAATCCATCGAAGACAGAGAGGACGGCATCGGCTTTTTCTTTGGGCACCTGGATGAGCCCGACTCCGATAAAGATAGCGACAAACACCACCTGAAGCATATTCCTGTTGTTTGATGCGGCGCCGAAGAAATTGCTTGGGACCATATCGACGATGGGTTGTAATGGTCCTCGATCCTTGACCCCTTCCGCTGCCTCTTCCCGATTTTCCACATCCTGTTCGTATGTCTCCTGAAGCTGCTTCTGCATCTCCACGGGGACTCGATCGCCGGGGCGGAGTGTGTTAACAACTACGAGTCCGATGGTGACGGCCACGGCAGTGGTCGTGACGTAAATAGCGATCGTCTTCCCGCCTATTCTGGAGAGCTTCTTTAAGTCGGAGAGGGAAGCGACGCCGGTCACGAGAGACGAGATGACCAGCGGAATGGCGATAAGTTTCAGGAGATTGATGAATACGATGCCGAACGGGGCGATCCAGTCTGAGGTGAAACCACCCCAGCCGTAGGTAGCGGCCACCACGCCGTACACAATACCGAGCACGAGCCCGATGATAATCTTCCAGTGGAGTTTCATTGGGAGGGGGAGAATCTAACGGTCGTGGCGAGAATGGCAAAGATGTTCGAGAAAGTCGGCGGCGGGAACAGTAGAACAGATTGGGTTGCGTGTCTGTAACTTTCTGGCACAGTAAATTGTGACAGATGAAATTGGCACTCAGCTTTTTGGGAGGTTGAACAAGAGAATGATCCGCAGAGAATTTATCAAGACGATTTCCGCCGCCGCCGCTTACTCAACTCTGGGAACGAGACTGGCGGCATCTTCAATATCACAATCGACCCCCACACAGCGAGCTTTGATATTTGACGCCATGGGAGAAATCCGTGAAGTTTATCCCCGAGCGCTGGTTAAGGAAATCTTGGAGAGCGGCCTCAATGCCATAACGGTCACTCTGTGTGATCCCAAGACTTTCGAACACGAAGCGTTCGAGGCGGCGAAAAACGGCGTGCTACACTATGACCGTCTCATCGAGAAACAGTCCGATCTCTATATGAAAGCGACGAAGGTGTCTCACATTGATAGAGCCCGGCGAGACGGAAGACTGGCCATTTTCTACCTGTTCCAGAATTCAACGCAGTTCGGCCGCGACTTGGATTTGGTGGACCTGTTTTACGGGCTGGGGGTCCGTTCGACGCAGATCACCTACAATTACCAGAACTGGGCAGGGGCCGGGTGCAAAGAGAGGACAGGCGCCGGCCTGACCCATTTTGGACTTGAGCTTGTTGAAAAAATGAATGACGTTGGGATGCTCATCGACCTTTCGCATGCCAATATGGAGACCATGGCCGATGCGGCAAACGCGTCCACAGTGCCGATCATCGTCTCACACACTGCCTGCGAAGCGATCTACAGCAACACCAGAAACACCACAGACAAGAACCTCAGACTCGTCGCCGACAAAGGCGGTGTGATCGGGATATGTCAGATCAGACCGTTTGTGACGAATGTCAGAAAAGGGGCGTTCGGGCACTATCTGAACCATATTGAGCACGCCATCAAAGTTGCCGGCGTGGACCATATAAGCATCGGCAGTGATCGGGATCATCGCGTCATTGAAATGACTGATGAATACATTGCGGAGCTGAAGCGGGAGGAGGGAAACAATTTTGATGCAAGCCACTGGCCACTTTTCATGGATAAACTGAACGGTCCCCGGCGGATGGAGGTGATCTGGGACGGCCTGAGGAAGAGAGGACTTTCTGAAGGAGAGCTCGATAAAGTGATGGGGCTGAACAATTACAGGATTTACAAAGAAGTGATCGGGTGAGTCTCGGTCGCGCCTACTTTGGTCTTAGTCCCATTTATCTAAGAATCCCTTAGCCGTTAGAGCGATCATTCCGACTGTGTCAGGAATTGCCCCTTGCACAGTGGTGAAAAAGTGATGTAGGTTTTGACTGACCGGTCGGTCAATAGATATGGTAACTACCGACAAGAGAGAGCTGATCCTGCAAGCAGCCGTTCAGGTCTTCGCCAAGGAGGGCGTTGAACGGGGCAAGATTGCCGATATCGCCAAAGAGGCGGGGATAGGAAAAGGGACGGTTTACGAATATTTTCGGAGTAAGGAGGAGATTCTCCGGGGCATCGAAGCGGATTTTCTGCAACAGTCCCAGGCGCAGTTTGATGCATTGATGGAGAGGGACCTTTCCCCTTCCCAAAAGCTGGAAGAGCTGTTCACGTTGAGTATCGCGATGACGGATCAACTGGGGGACGCCGTGCCGTTCCTTATTGAAGTGTGGGCTCACGCCGCCCGATGGCAGCTGAAGAGCAGCTATCCAAACTTCCTTCAGGAAGTGTCCGCCTATTACCGCCGGGAGATTACGAAAGTGCTGAAGGAGGGGGTTAAGGCAGGCGAATTCAGAGAGATGAACTACGACGGCGTCGCGACGTTGCTCCTCGCCACGCTGGACGGCATGGGGATGCAGTACATGGTGATGAAGGGTTCAGAGCAGTTCGGCAAGGCGCAGAAGGAGGCGGTCAAATCGTTCATGCGGGGGATCAGGAAGTGATGCACTCAAAGGCGAAACCGCTCATGCTTGTCTGTGCTTGGTTTCTGCTTTCCGCTTCGGCCAGTGCGCAGACTCTATCCGCAAAGGGTCAACTGTGGGGGAGCACCATCTTTGGTGATGATCCGGCGGAGGGGCGGTCGTCTATCGAAACAGTGATGGGTTACATCCCCACCCTCTCACTTGCCCGGGAGCTTAGCAGCGACCGCCTGCTGGACGTTGAGTGGGCCTATCGGTTCAGCAGGAGCTACTCGGGAGAGACCCTTGTGGCAAGCGGTGAAAATCCTTACCGCGGATGGGTAAGATACTCAACACCGAGAATGGAAGCGCGGCTGGGGCTTCAGAAGATCGCGTTCGGCCCGGCGCAGTTTCTCAGGCCCACCTCATGGTTTGACACTATCGACCTTCGTGATCCCACAGGCCAGACCGACGGCGTGGATGCGTTCAGGCTTCGGCTCTTTCCTTCCGGTTCGGCGGCGCTCTGGGGCTGGGCCATCAAGAGCGAACTGGACACACTCTCCTACGGCGGAAGGGCGGAACTGTCTCTCGCCTCAGGTGACTGGGGCATCACCTATCACGGCGATCCGTCGGTAAGTCCCCAGCAGGTGGG
>LUMD01000018.1_pt1 | contig 38087 bp, 56 predicted proteins | sample 729651 | NCBI WGS metagenome assembly LUMD01 (sample SAMN03860272, study PRJNA289734) | marine metagenome | biome: seawater column; feature: ocean; material: water; isolation source: Red Sea water column Station 34 - depth 258m | place: Saudi Arabia: Red Sea | collected 2011-10-15 | depth 258 m | reverse complement strand
ATTAAAAATAAAGTAAAAGAGATTTATACTAGAATCATGAAAAGAGTATCAGAGGCATTTGACTTTATAAAACAATTAGGTGTTAAACTTATTGAAGGCCTAATGAAATTTTTAGGTGTAGAAGTAACAAATGTAAAAGTCAGTGGTAGTGGAGATTTTGCGCTAAGATGAGCAATCTAGCAGAACAATTTATATACGAAGATAAGGGTGGAAAGAATTTACATCTTGAACACATAGAAGATGAGATACTTAACTATGGTGTTGATGGTGGTCGTGCATCTATAAACTTTATTCAATCATTAAGAGATATGTTCGCTGGTGCAACTCGTTCATCTATAAACATGACTGTTAAGTGGGATGGTGCCCCTGCGATTTTTGCTGGTATCGACCCTGCTGATGGTAAGTTTTTTGTAGGAAAGAAATCAGTTTTTAATGTAGAACCACAACTCTACAAAACAAATGCAGATATAGACAAATACACATCTGGTGATTTAAACAAAAAATTTAAAGTTGCATTACAGGAGTTTCCAAAATTAGGTATCAAAGGAGTTTTACAAGGTGACTTAATGTTTACTGATGATGTATCAACACAAACTATTGAAGTAGCCAATGCACCCGCAAGAAAATATTATACATTTCAACCAAACACAATAGTTTATGCTGTAGATGTTGATTCTGATTTAGGAAGAAGAATTAAAAAGGCAAAGATTGGTGTGGTTTGGCATACGACTTATACAGGAAAAGATTTACAAAGTATGAAGGCGTCATTTGGAGTAAACATATCAGGTCTTGGTAAACCATCTTCTGTATGGCAAGATGACGCAACATATAAAGATGTTTCTGGTGCTGCAACATTTACACAATCAGAAACAGATGCCATAACTTCTCAGTTATCTAGTGCGGGCTCTACATTTAAAACTATTAATTCAGCATTATTAAAAAGATTTCTTAATCTACAAGACAGTTTAACAGGTAATCTTTCAGGTGCGTCATATAAGACATATAACAATACCAAAGTAAGAGCAGGGGAACCTGTTACAAATCCTAAAAGACATGCAATGGGGTATCTTGTATATTTTAATGAAAGAGTACAAGAGATTGCTGATAAAATGAAAAGCCCTGCAGGGAAAAAGAAATATCAAACATTAAAGTCAGAATATATGCACAGTTTTAGAAGGCATGTAAATAATTTAGAACAGATAGCACTATTTCAAAATTATATTATAGCTGCCAAAATGTTAGTGGTAAGAAAGTTAAATAAAATTAAAAGTATTGGAACATTTATAAGAACGGCAAATGGATTTAAGACAGTTAACCCAGAAGGGTATGTTGCAATAGACAGAGTAAGTGGTGGTGCAGTTAAACTAGTGGACAGAATGGAGTTTAGTTTTAATAACTTCACAGCCGCAAAAGCATGGGATAAGTAAGATGAAAAAATTTAAAGAGTATTTACAAGAGAAACCAACTTCTGATTTTGGTGGAATATATGAACCTAAAGGAATTAAGGATATCAAAACATATGAAAATCCAAATGTGAACATACATGGTATGGCCACATATACTTTAGAATTGATTGCAGAAATGATAACTAAAAAACTAATTGAATTAGCAAAAGAGGCAAAAATGTTAGAGAAAGATGCCAAGAAAGATGCCAAGTTTTTTAAGTATAATTCATATAAAAGTATGCAACACAAAATAGAAAGTAATTTAAAATATTTTATAGGAACTATGGCTGATGTTGAAAGTCAAATGACAACACCAGCAATGAAAGCAAAAGGAACTAAATTAGGGTCTAAGAAATATAAATGAAGAAATTAAACTTAAATGAAGCTCCTAAAACAGTAGCATTTACTTTTGGTAGATTTAATCCGCCAACAACTGGTCATGAAAAATTATGTGACGCTGTAAGAAAAGCAAATCCTAGTGATTATAAAATCTTTGTATCTCATAAACAAGACCCAAAAACAGACCCATTACAATATGCAAAGAAAATTGCATACATGAAACAGTCTTTTTCTAAACATAAAAAAAATATTATAGTATCAAAGTCTAGAAACATTTTTGAAATACTAGTGGAACTAAACAGTTATGAAAATCTTATTATGGTTGTAGGTTCTGATAGAGTGGCAGAATTTAAAAGAATAATTAACGAATACAATGGTGTCAAATCAAGACATGGATTCTATGAATATAAAACAGTAAAAGTATTAAGTGCTGGAGAAAGAGACCCAGACGCTGAGGGAGTAAAAGGCATGTCTGCTTCTAAAATGAGAGCTGCAGCTGCCGATAGTGATTTTGATTCCTTTAAATTAGGAACACCACTTAATGATACACAAGCTAAAAAATTATACTTTGATGTTCGTAAGTCTATGGGTATTAGAGAAGAATTAGATTTATCTGATTTAGACACTCTAAGAGATTTATATCTATCAGAGCAGATTTGGAATGTTGGTGAATTAATAAAAGTAAAAGGTAGTAAAGATTATAGTTATCCAACATGGGAGATTATTCGTAGAGGTACAAACTATGTAACTGTTATAGATGAAAGTTATAATCCTAGAAAGATATGGTTACATGATATAGAGATAGATGATGTTGCCTCTAGATTAGATGGTTCTAGAGTATATCCTAAAGTAGATGAAAGTTGGTTTGATGATTTAGTTAGTAAAATTAAAAGTAAAACAATTCGTAAAAGTAATTATGAATATGCCAAAGAAATATTACAATCTGTTATAGACAGGAAAAAAAGAGATAAGACATTAAAACATAATAAACTGTATTACGCACAGAGAATAGGTGACCAAATACCAGGTGTTGATTATAGAATGCTTGCAAAGATGGTGAAAGAAGAAAATGTAAAACAAGACCCAGATATTAAAGACATAGAAGATAAAGATACTATAATTGAGGCGTCAATTAAAACTGGTATTCCATATAATATAGTAAAAAAAATATATCATAAGGAAGAATTGACAGAAAGAGAAATTAATATGGCAATGGAAGAATTTAAATTCTACCCAGATAACTTAAAAGAATATATTCAAATTCCACCACCACCAACTGATGATGTAAAAGAAATGGAAATAGTCAGAAAATTTATATCAGAAAGAACAAAACAAGATGAAGAAGATGTTGCGAATAATGATGAAGATTCATTCTATTCAATTAAAGAATATTGTAAAAAGAATGGATTAAAGTTTCATGAAGATGAATTAGATGAAATAGTTAATCAATCTATTCCTACAATTAGACATTTTAAAAATAAGTTTAATCGAAAAAGACCATTTGAGATAGATGGTAATCTAGATGTATTAGTAAGTAAGACAAATAAAACTAGGGCTTATCCTAGTGGACATTCTTGTCAGTCTATGATTATCGCTTTATATGTGGCTAGTAAATTCCCAGACCACTCAGGTGGAATCTTTAAAGCAGCAACTGTAATTGGTATAAGTAGAGTTAAGGCTGGATTTCACTATCTATCAGACCATGTTGCTGGACAGATATTAGGACAGAAGATGTATGAACAGATGAATAAAGAAGATTATGGAAAATCTTTAACTGAATATTGGTTAATGGGAACACCAGAATACATGAGATATCTTAAAAAACTCACACCAGGTGAAGATAAGAATGATTGGGATGAAATTGAAGAAGATGCTGAGTATGCTGGAAGACGCGTTAAACTAAATAATCCTACAAAGGGTGATACAAAAAAGTATAAAGTATATGTTCGAAATGATAAAGGAAATGTAGTCAAAGTGGAATTTGGTGACCCCGATATGGAAATCAAAAGAGATGACCCTAAAAGACTGAAATCATTTAGAGCAAGACATGGATGCGATAAAGACCCAGGCCCAAAATGGAAGGCAAAATACTGGTCTTGTAAGTTCTGGGAGAAAGGAAAGACTGTGACAGACTTAATGAAAGGATAAATACTATTATGAAGGCTAAAGAACTGATAAAACAAGTAAAAATAGAAGAAGGTCTATTTAGAATAATGTATAAAAAAGGTAATGAAGAATATCTTTTAGATAAAGTATTCAATGGTAGTCAAGGTGCCATGAAAATTAAAAGAAAATTAGGTGATGACTTTGATGTAGTTACTCATAGGTCAGTAAAAGACCAGAAAATGAAAGTTAGAAAATTAAAACCAGGGCCAAAAGTAGAAAGTGTTATAACTTCAGATATATCAGAAAAACTACCCAAAGATGCTGACGCTGGTGACTATATAAAAGATTTCAGAAAATCAGACGCTCCACAATTTAAAGGAAAGTCAGATAAGAAGATACAGAAGATGGCAATCGCAGCTTATCTAGATTCCAAAGAGGAAGTAGATTTAGAAGAAGTAATCAATTACGATAGACAATTAAAAGACCCAAAGAAAGAAACTATGATTATGAATAAAAAAGATGGTAAAGCTTTTGTAATTGATAAAAAAGACCTAAATAAATGGTTAAGACAAGGTTATATAAGAGTGGAAGAAGTTGATTTAGAATCAAAAAACCCACACATAAATGCATATGTTAAAGCGATTTCTGATAAGAAAGTAAAATGGGTGCTCTATTCCTAGATATACAAACTGACGCACAGGATACAGATATTTCTAAACAAGAATTTGTCAAGAAGTGGACAAGAGAAGCACACTTAACTAGACAAGAGGCTGAAAGAATGTGGACTGAGTTTCAAGAAGAAACTAAAGTAGAAGAACAAGAAGAAACTAAAGTAGAAGAAAAAGAAATAAATCCTTATGTAGAGGCAACTTCTCTAGCAATTAAGGCTGCTGCTCGTGCACTAGGTGAAAAACCAATAGACCCTGCTGATTTAGATGATTTAGCAACTGATGATGACAGAAAGGCTGCTGATAAAAATATTATCATTCAATTAAGAAGGGCACAGGATATGGTAAAACAAACAGGTAGACAAGACCAGACAGGTATTGAGTTTTTAGACAATCCAAGAAAAAAAATGAAAGTAGACATAAAGATTATAAATAAAGCTTTAGAAATGTTTGATAAAATGAGACCAAACGATAAGGCTAGAATGCAATCAACAATTAGTAAGTCATATAGAGGTTTACTTGATACCGTAAAAAGGGGGCGTGTATAAATGAAATACTTTGAAACAAAGAAAGGTAGTCTTGAAGAAGTAATCTCTAAGGCTATAAATGAAAAACCAGATTCATCATCTAAACCAAAAGAGTTAAAAGAAGATGTTAATGCAAAAGAATTATTAGAAGCAGGTGGGAAATACTTAAAATATTCTGATTTACTTCTACAAAAAGGAAGATTGTTGGCAAAGAATAAGAATACTGCCATGATTGATAGAGAGATTGATAAAGAGAAGAAGAAATTAGGTATACAAGATGAGGAACAAGACAAACTTCAAGAAATGTAGATAAGAACTATAAAGGTGACCACGAAGAATCAGTTGATTTAGAAGAAGCTGATGCTAAAGTTTTCTTAGATGTAGAAAAAGGTAATAGAGATTTTAATAATTTTGTAAGAAGAAATAGATTAAAAACTAAAGTATCACACAAGAATGTAAACCCAGGTTATGATGAACTTGAAATATCTGGTGATAAAAGGGCCATTGAAAAATTATTAAAACATCATGGTTCTGAGGATATGGTCAAATTTAATCCAAGAACAAACACTTTTGAAAAAAATAATGCTAATAGAACAAAATTAGAAGAAGCAATTGATAAGAAATCTGCTCAGATAATATTAAAACATTTAAAAGATAAAGGTAGCAGGATAGCACAGACCCAAAGTAGTAATCTTTCTTATTATCTATCAAGAATGGATATACAAGATATTAAAAAGAAAGGTGGAAAACCACCTAGGGGTGTAGGCCCAGAAAAAGAAGGTAGATTAGAAGATTTATTTGATGCAATGGGTGTGGATATTTATACCGATGGCCCAAGTGTAATTGGAAAAGGAAATAGAAGAGTTGGTCAATGGAAAGATAAAACAGTTGCTGATATTATAAAAATGGTTAGAGTTAGAGTTGAAGAAGTTGATTTAGAAGAAGAAGATATCAAAATGACCGACCAATCATTTGATAGTGATAAGGATAAAAAAGACTTTTTCAAGTTTATGAAAAGGAGATTTAATTTATCTTTAAAAGGAAAGGTTACACCTGGATACCTTGGGGGCCACCCTGGTGCTGGCTCAAATTTCACACTAACAGGTTCAGATACTAATATAAAAAAATATTTAAGATATCTAGATGATGGTGGGACAACATATCTTCAAATATACAAGAAAAAAGGTAATGTATATGCAGCTGAATCAGTTGATTTAGAAAAAAAATTAAATGACAATGTTAATGAAACTCTAGATAAAATTAGAGAGGCAAATGTTGAAAAACAAAAATCAATGAGAAGTATCCTTGCTGACATTTGGAATATGAATGAAGGTAAAAATCCTTTCGAAAAAGTAAAAAAAGAAGAAAAATCTTCAAAGAAAACTCTAACGGGAAAGAAACCAACAGCTGTCGAAATTGAACCTAAAGTAAAATAATGAAAAATTTAAGAGAGCTTCTTAAGGTAAATGAAGAACCTTTACCTAGATTATATTGTGATATGGACCAAGTTCTCGTTAATTTCTTGGGTGGTACAAGAAAAATAACAGGTCAAGATTTCGAGAGAATGAATAGAGAGACCCGTTGGAAGACAATAGGTAATGTTAAAGGATTTTGGGAAAACTTGGAATGGATGCCAGGGGCCAAAAGATTATATCAAAGAATATCAAAATACGACCCCTACATTTTATCGGCTTTTACACCCAAAGATAGTCGTTCTAGAAATGGAAAGATTAAGTGGGTTTTGAAGAATACTCGTATTCCAAAGTCACATATAATAGTAGTACAACGGGCCGAGAAACAGTCATATGCCACCCAAAATGGAGAGGTTTCTGTTCTGATAGATGATTACATCAAAAACATCAAAGAATGGGAAAATAAGGGTGGTATTGGAGTATATCATACTGATGTCAATAGGACACTTAAAGAACTTACAAATTTAGGGTTTAAATAATTATAAATACTGATAATAAACGATTTATTATAAAAATATATTTTTAGGAGTAAAAAAATGGCACTATGGGGAAAATCAACAACTGCCGAAGGTAGACCTAAATGGTTACCAGTAGATTCCAATGCAGCTGGTAGCTCAGGTGCTAGAGAACACGCTGTTGTTCAACCAGGTGGTTGGGCACTTAAATCTGGTCTTGCTGCCTCAGGTAATGACAATACATCTGCTGACCCAGAGATATTAGTTTGTATTAGTAACTTATCTAATGTTTTTGGAAACGCAAATATACTAGGTATAGACTTTACAGCTGGTGAATACGCTGATGCTGCTACATTTGATGTTACAGTAACATTTGATGAAGAAATTACAGTTACATCTGCTGCAAGAACAGCTGACCAAGTAGTAACAAACAAAATGTACTTGTTACTAGACAGACTAGGTGGAACTGATATGGTATCTGACAATACGATTGCTGCTCAGTATTATTCTGGTTCTGGTACTAACCAAATAGTATTCAGAGGTTTATTACAATCTGCTGATGCTGGTTATATAGGTTGGTCTAACACAATGGTTAACTTTAACGGTACAGCTGCTGCTCTTGATAATGATAGTCACGATATTCGTACGGCTAGATTAAATGGAACAGACAGTTCATCAACTGATGCAAATGACAGAGTAATATTAAATGGTACAGATGGTACAGCTGCTAATGCAGGTGACGGTCTGATGTTAGAACAAATAGACATTAGATTAGAAGGTGTAGATTCTGAAACTGATGTTCGTTCTGAAACTAAGACAGGTGATGATTCAGAAGTAATAATACAATTAGAAGCAGGCTCACAAACAACAGGTGAAGATGTTCTTATTCTTAATGGAACAGATGGTTCATCTACAAATGCTAATGACAATATTCTAGTTGAAGATTACACAGGTAATATTGCTTGTTATACACAAGCAGGGTCTTCTACAGGTACTGGTTTAGTATTTAATGGTGTAACTACTACATAAACTGTTATAAATAATTAAAAATTGGAGTATATTATGGCTGATATTGATTTACAGAATTTAGAAGATAAGATTAAAGTTCTAGATGAAGATATACAGAAGGTCAATGACCTACTTGTAAAACTAGAACGAGATAAAGTAAACGCACTTGCGACTTTGAATGCCTTACAAGGAGCAAAGTCTCAATGTGTTACTTTAATAAAGGAATTACATAATGATGAAGACCAGGCTAAATCTGCGTCTAGTGATGATAGTTAATTACTATCAGTAACATTCCCCTAATACATATGGGGTTTACATAACCGAGACTTCGGTCTCACAAACGGAGAAGCCAAATGGCAGATAAAAAGATAACAGCACTTACTGATTTATCAACAGGAGTTGCTGGTGCTGACTTACTTCATGTAGTAGATGACCCTACAGGTACACCTATTAACAAAAAAGTATCAGTTACAAACTTTATCAACAACCTACCATCATTTATTGGATTCAGTAACTCAACAGAAGATATATCTTCTGCGACACAAACTGCAATCTCAGTTGCAACAGCTATTACTTTCCTTGAAACAACAAGTACAAATGCTGCTACAACTTTAGCTGATGGTACAATAACAGGTCAAATCAAAATTATCGTTCACGATACAGCTGGGGGTACATCTGAGATGACACCTGCTGATGTATTAGGTTTTATTGATGCTGACTTTGCTACTGTTGGTGACACAGTAACTCTAATGTGGACAGGAACAAAATGGTGCTGCCTAGCATCACATGCTGCTGCTGCAGATACAGGTTGCATAGAGGTTACAGCAACTGACTAATAGATAGTTAGTCGGAAAGCAACATAAGGTTTGGGGGGGTTTATCCCCCCCAGATTTTAAAAAAGGAAAAGAATTATGAAAACATTTAAAAAATATTTGAACGAGGCTAGTGGATTTCCAGGTGGAGGTCATAGTGGTGAACATCCAAATAATTTAGCAGGGGAAGTTACAGATACATTAGGTTCTGACTTATTTAATGCACAGAATTTAAAAAGAGTAAATGCAATCATAGGTGCTATTTCCAATATGGAATACTTAATACCTGAACATGCAGTTGAAAAATTAAGAAATTCTTTATTAAAAATTAATGTAACATTTCCTAAAACACCAGCAATGGAAGGTAAAAGTGGTGAATTTGATTTACCATTAACTCTATTTGGTGGAAGATTTGGAAAGACAGGAATGGAAAAACCTGGTGAAGTGATAAATGATGATGGTATCTCTCACATGGTTGAAGGTGGATTGGCACTCAAACTAAGATATGAAATGCTGCCAAATAACAATTCTTGTAGAATATTCGCTAAGATTGAGTAACTAAAAAATGTATGAAAAGATAACACCTCAAAATGTTATCATGTACGCAATTAGAAATTACGACAACCCACAATGCGAAGGTGAAAAAGAATTTGAGGATGATTTAAAAAGATTTAAGTATATTAAAAGACTTTTAAGAAGATACTATGATACTGGTGTTTTAAAAGAAAGGCTCTTATTAAATCATTTAATTGTTTTAACAAATGTTTTCAGCCCAGAAGCCGCAACCACATTACTTCTATACAAAATCAAACCAACTTACTGGCCTGCATTAAAGTCATTTTTATTATTCCTAAATACTATAACAGATGAAGAATTAACAGAAATAGAACATGATAATAAGGTTCTAGAGACATTAGGAAAAGTATAATGGGTAGTGCAATAGACTTATTTGTAACATATAGATTTCTTAAACTATTAACAACACCGTTTAAGAGAACAGATGCCTATAAATTAGGAATTATAGATGAAAAAGGACATAGGATTTTAAAACCTAAATCCACTAAACCAGCAGTAGAAATTGCCACAACTGCTCAAAGAAATTCCTATACAGTGCTACACAAACTAGTATTCAATATCAAGAAACTATTCAATAAAGTACCAGGTCTTAGAACAAAAGTTGGTACTTACGCTGCAGCATTATTTTTATTAAAAGATACATTTAAAGAATCTGTTGAAGACTCAGATATGTTTGAAAAGGAATTTGTCAAGTATTTAAAGGAAAACAACATAGAATTTGACAATGAGATATCAGAACAAGTAATAGGTTTTGGAGAGGTTTTACCTAAAGGAAACTATGTTCTAGTCAACGATATACTAAATAAAGAAGAAGAAGATGTTGCCGCGGAAAAGGGTGATTTAGTCATGACTTTTGAAGACCAGGCTCCTGCAGATACAATACTAGGAGTAGATATATTTCCTGTAATTCATGTCGCATCACAAGAGAAAATATTTGTATCACTAGATGATATAAAGGAAGAAGAAGATGACAGCTAAATGGAAACAACTTGAAACTTATTTAAAAAAAGTTAAGAAAGAAGATGCTCCAACAGTATCAATAGCAAAAGGTGGAGTTGATTTTAATCCTACAGGTTTATCTAAAAAGAAAAAGAAAGAATTAGATGGTAGAACAACAGCATATAAATTACATAGAAGAAAATTAGAAGCACAAAGAGAGAAAAGAAAGAGATTAAAGGCAACTCTATGTGGAAGTTTTAGAGAAGATTTAGAAAATAGATTTGATGAATTTAAAGAACCTTTAGAAGAATTATCCCCAGCTGATAAAAATCAAAAGAAAATAGCTATTGATACGATTATGAATCCCGATAAATCATTATTAGGTGGACTTATTCCAAATGAGGCAGAAAAAGTGTTAAAAACAAAATTTAAATTTACTGACCAAATGATTAAAAAGTTAAAAGAAGATAATGTGGCAACACTTAAAAATATTGTTAAAAGAAAACAAGCAATGCCATTAAAATTTAAAGATGGTCAAATGAAAGTAGATTTATATACTGCTAGTGCCTTTGTTCAAACATTAGATAATAAAAATATAAAACCAGATACTAAAAAGAAATTAGAATTTATAATTAATAAAGGTAACAAGGCAGGATTTTTAAAAATTGTAGATGCTGTTTTTAAATAGGATTCAATCATGAAAACTTTCAGAATGTTCACAGAAGATTATGTAGATTCATACGCACTACACAGGACAAGTACAGGCCCTGGTATTAATGCTTATGTGCCTACTGCGGATTTGAATTTGAGGGCACAAAAGAAATTAATCAAGAAAGGTAAGAAAGTTATGGGCGGGGAATATAATACAAAAGAAGGTGTGTATAAAGCCAGTTTTAATAATGTAATAGATTCTGTATTACATGATTTATCAAAAAAATTATATAAAGAGTTACAAAGTGGTAAAATTGCCACATTCAACAGAATTGCTTCACTAGTAGGACAAAAAGGAGAGTTCGATAAGACCTCTAAAGGTCATACAGGTAAAGTAATGTTAAAACGCTAATTGTTGTACAAACATAAAGGAGGTTATTATGTTTTATACAATAGGTGATAAACTATAAACTAAATATTAAACTAACATAAAGGAGGTTATTATGTTTGGAGCAATAGTAGATACGGTAAAAGACAAACTAGGCGAGTTATCATCTTGGTCTGGTGGAGCTTTTATTGGAACAGGAGTATTGATTTTAATCGGTAGTCCTTTCGTTGGTATGGTAGCATGGGCTGCCATCATATACGGTGTATATTTAATAATTAAAGAAGGTTAATAAAACATGTTTGGTAGTGTCAGAGTGATAATTATGGCGGTTGTGTTCATCGGTATCTCAGGTATCTTTGCGTATGTCATGAAACTTCGTTCTGACAATGCCATCTTAGAAGCAAATCAAATCAAATTAGAACTTTCTATAGAATCACAAAAAAAAGTGATTGCAAAACAGAAAGAAGACTTTACTAAAATTCTTCAAGCAAACAAGAAGATGAATAAGTTAGTCAACGCACTTCAAAAAGATATAGATGCATTAGATAAAAGATTTAACAAAGGTGCAAGAGACTTTGGAAAACTTGCAGTAAATAAACCAAAACTTGTAGAAAAATTAATTAACAGAGGAAGTGATAGAGCAGGAAGATGTATTGAGATTGCTGGTGGTTCACCTTTAACAGAAAAGGAATTACTTGCAACTAAAAAAAGTGAAATAAATACAGAATGTCCAAGTATCGCAAATCCCAACTATGTACAATATTAGTATATTATTATTAATTGGGCTTTTAACATTGTCTAGTTGTAGTTCAATTAAGCAACTTGATATCTTTAGTTTAGATTTTGAAAGAGAACCTCTTGCATTAGAAAAACCTACGATTCAACAATTTGAAAAATTAAAATGGATAATTATCACATCAGAAAATGCTGATGAAGTATTTAAAAAAATGGAAGAACAAGGACTTGACCCAGTCATATTTGGTTTAAGTGATAATGACTTTCAATTACTTGCAAAAAACTTTGCACACATAAGAGCTCACATGATGAAATTAAATAAAATGATAGATGAATACAAGGATTATTACGAACCAGATATTATAAATAATGATAAAAATGAGGAAAAATAAATGGGTTCTTTCAATGGATTATTAGACGCAAAGTTTATGCCACCAAGAAATTGGTCGTTAGACGCTCCACTTAAATTTAAATCTGAAACTCTTACTAATAAAGAAAGAGAGTTTTTAGTTGAGTGTGGAATACAAGTTACAAAAACAACAAGAACAATTACAGTACCAAAAGGATATGTTACAGACTTGGCTTCAGTTCCTAGAATCTGTTGGTCATTTATCGCACCCTTTGATGTTGCTCGTGCAGCAGTCGTTCATGATATCATGTATGAAAAAATAAATGGTGCATTTAAAAAAGGAATTATAGAATCCAAAAAAGAGAGAGAGATATACAGAAGAATAGCTGACAATATGTTTTTAGAAGGTATGGAATCAGCTGAACCACCTGTATCTAAATGGAAAATAAAATCTGCCTATTGGGCAGTCAGAATGTTTGGTCGTTGGGCGATTAATAGTTCTGCACCTAGAAAGGGAATATAAAAATGTGGGAAACAATACAAGAAATGGCGGATGACCGTCTATGGATTTACACTGGTATAGTTGGAGCATTATTGGGTGCTGCTTTCTTAGCATGGTTTAAAGATACAAGGGCTGGATTATGGTGTTATTCAAAATTTGATAACTTTTTAGATTTTTTAGTTAGAAGGTGGGGTTGGACTTGGTTTAAACAAGATGAAAATGCTTGGCGTAAAAGATATCCTAAGATTACAGGAAAAGTTGATGAATTAGAAGCGGAAATTAAATCACTAAGAAGAAAAGTAGAAAACTTTGAGAACAGGATACAATGATGGCAACGGATTTAGAATTAGATATAGAAATTCTTAAAAAAGAAGTCTCTGATATGAAAGAGATACATACTAGGTTAGATACTGCTATCACTAAGATAACAGAAGTATCTAATTGTATCAATCGTATGTTGGCAGTTCATGAAGAAAAGATATCTCAACAAGAAGAAGCAACAAATAGACAACAAACAGATATTGATAGCAATGTTAAAGAATTACATTCTAGAATTACATCAAATCAAAGAGAGTTATTAGAAAGAATGACAAAACAGCATCGTGAATCAGATATAGAAATAAGAAGATTAAGAGAGGATGTTGTTAATAGAATTGGTGTATTAGAGAAATGGAAATATCTAGTTATCGGTGGTGCTATTGTTATTGGATTTGCCATAAATGCATATATGAGACATTTCATGTAAACCCTTGACATTTTACTAGCTGACCTGTTAGTATTATAACATGTATTACATTGACCAAAAATATCTACTTTTAGTTTCACCCCAATTAAAACAATTCAAGAAGAAAAACGATGGTTTGTATAATTTTCGTTGTCCCTACTGTGGTGATTCAAAAAAATCTGAAACAAAGGCTAGAGGTTTTGTATTTCGTAAAGAAAATACAATGATATATAAGTGTCATAATTGTGGAATTGGTACAAGTTTTAAAAAGTTACTAAGACATATTGATTTAAAAATTTACAATGAATATATACTTGAAAGGTACAAGAAAAAAGAAGTTGAACCTGATATAAGTCAGTTTAGACAACCTAAATTTTTATTAGGGGATTCACCATTAAAATCTCTTACTAAAATATCAACATTGGAGTATAATCACCCTGTAAAGAAATTTTTAGAGAATAGACAAATACCAAGTCAATCTCATTATGAATTATTTCTTGCATCAAAATTTTATGAATGGGTTAATACTTTAGTACCAAATAAGTTTCCTAGTTTGGATGGTGACCATCCAAGATTAGTAATACCATTTTTTGATGAACAAGACAGAATGTTTGCTTTTCAAGGAAGAGCATTTGGAAAAGAAAATCCAAAATATATAACCATTGTTCTTGATTCAGAGAGAGATAAAATTTATGGTCTTAACAAAATAAATTGGAATAAAAAAGTTTATGTTGTTGAAGGCCCGATTGATAGTTTGTTTTTAGATAACTGTATTGCAACTGCTCAATCAGATTTAAGAATTAAAAGTAAAAAAGAAAATTTAATTCTTATACCTGACAATGAACCTCGTAATAAAGAAATTGTAAAACAAATTGAAAGATTTATTAATGATGGTTATTCTGTAGTCCTATGGCCAGAATATGTGAAAGAAAAAGATATTAATGAAATGATAGTCTCTGGTAAAACAAAAACAGAGATACAAAAAATTATAAATGAAAATGTGTATTCTGGTATCAAAGCCAAAGCACAATTTGTTTTTTGGAAAAAGGTAGAATTTAAAAATGAAAAAAACATATCTAGGAATCAACATAGACACAGATAAAGACAAATTACTTTCAACACAAGCAGAAAAATTATTAAAAGATTATTATTGTAAAGAGGGAGAAGATACACCTCAGATGGCATATGCCCGTGCAGCTAGAGCATATTGTTATGGTGATTTAAAACTTGCCCAAAGAATTTATAATTATGCTTCGAAAAAGTGGTTCATGTTTGCCTCACCTGTTTTATCAAATGCCCCTAAACCAAATACCAAAGTAAAATCTTTACCAATTTCATGTTTTCTATCCTATGTACCTGACACCCTTGAAGGTTTAATTGACCATACATCTGAATTGAGATGGTTGTCAGTTAAAGGCGGGGGTGTCGGTGGACATTGGTCTGATGTTCGTTCAGTATCAGATATAGCCCCAGGCCCTATTCCTTTTATGCACACAGTTGACGCAGACATGACAGCATATAGACAAGGAAAAACTAGAAAAGGTTCATACGCTGCATATATGGATGTTTCACACCCCGATATTCTAGAGTTTTTAACTATTCGTATTCCTACTGGTGATGTAGGTAGAAAGTGTCTTAATATGCATCACGCGGTTAATATAACAGATGATTTTATGACTGCAGTAGAAGATAATGAGTTCTGGGAATTACTAGACCCAAATGATGGTACAGTCAGAGAGAAACATAGTGCTCGTAAAATTTGGGAAACAATTTTAGAAACTAGATTTAGAACAGGTGAACCTTATATTAATTTTATTGATACTGCAAATCGTTATTTACCAAAACCTATGAAACGAAAAGGATTAAAAATTCATGGTTCAAATCTATGTAATGAAATACATCTTCCAACCAATGAAGATAGAACAGCAGTTTGTTGTTTATCATCTTTAAATTTAGAATTATATGATGAATGGAAAGATACAAATATTGTAAAAGATTTAATTACATTTTTAGATAATGTATTACAATTTTTTATAGACAATGCACCAGACTATATCAGAAAGGCAAGATATTCTGCGATACAAGAGAGGTCACTAGGATTGGGTGCAATGGGTTTACATTCACTATTTCAAAAACATAGAATGCCATTTGAATCATATCAAGCAGCAACATTAAATGAAGAAATATTTAAAAAAATAAAAAATGATGCTGTAGAACAAACAAAATTACTTGCCACAGAAAAATGTGAGTGCCCAGATATGAGTGGTTCAGGTAGAAGAAATTCACATCTACTCGCAATAGCACCAAATGCAAATAGTTCTATGATTACAGGTTGTTCACCTTCTATTGAACCACATAAGGCAAATGCATATACACACAGAACAAGAGCAGGTTCGCATTTAATTCAAAACAAATATTTAAGAGAAGAATTACAAAAACTAAATATGGATATACCAGAAGTATGGACATCAATAATTACTAATGGTGGCTCTGTTCAACATTTAGATTTTATAAATGATAGTATTAAAGAAGTTTTTAAAACAGCAATAGAGATAGACCAGAGAGTAATTATAAAATTAGGTGGGGAAAGACAAAAATATCTATGTCAAGGTCAATCACTCAATGTATTCTTTCCTGCAGGTGCTTCAAAAAAATATTTACATGATACACATTTTAAAGCATGGCGTGATGAATGCAAAGGATTATATTATTTAAGAACAGAAACTTCTCATAGAGCTGAGAATGTTGCTGAAAAAATTAAGTTAAATAAATTAAAAGATTATTCAGAAGAAGTAGAACAGTCAGAAGAAGATTGTGAAGCTTGTGAAGGTTAGGAGTTTTTAATGGCAATGAATGTACAAATTTACACAAAAACAGGTTGTCCATTTTGTGTTGAAACAAAAAAATGGTTCAAAGAATTTAATATAGATTATGTTGAACATTTAATGGATAACGAAGAAGACCGATTAGCATTTTTCCAAAGAATCAATCATAACCAAGAACAGTTAGGATTAAAACTACAACAGATAAACACAGTACCACAAATTTTTATAGACGGAAGTCGTATAGGTGGTTATACAGAATTACTTAAAAAACAAGAAACAATTTTAAAAGGTAGAGGTGGTACTCTAACTAAATTGTCAGAAACTTATAAACCATTTTATTATCCCTGGGCTGTTGATTTAACAATTAGACATGAGAAGGCACATTGGATTGAGGATGAAGTAGATTTATCAGAAGATGTTACAGATTGGAAGATGAATAAAATAACACAAGTAGAAAAAGATTACATCACAAACATACTAAGATTATTTACTCAATCAGATGTTGCAGTTGGACAAAATTATTACGACCAGTTTATTCCTAAATTTAAAAACAATGAGATTCGTAATATGTTAGGTTCATTTGCTAGTCGTGAAGGTGTACATCAAAGAGCATATGCTTTATTGAATGATACACTTGGATTACCAGATAATGAATATCATGCATTTTTAGAATATAAAGAGATGTCAAATAAAATTGAATTTATGCAAAAATCTGATGTATCAAATCATAGAGGTCTTGCAATTGCATTAGCAAAATCTGTATTCAATGAAGGTGTTGCTTTATTTGCGTCATTCGTTATGTTATTAAACTTTCAAAGATTTGGTAAGATGAAAGGAATGGGTAAAGTAGTAGAGTGGTCTATTCGTGATGAATCTATGCATGTAGAGGGTAACTCTAATTTATTTAAATCATTCTGTGCAGAACATCCTAAAATTGTAGATGATGAATTTAAAAAAGAGATATATAAGAATGCTGAAAAGATTGTAAAATTAGAAGACAAATTTATAGACTTAGCATATAGTTTAGGTGATATAGAAGGTTTATCTGCTGAAGATGTTAAAAAATATATTAGATATATAACAGATAGAAGACTATTACAATTAGGATTAAAAACAACATTTAAAGTTAAGGAAAATCCACTATCATGGTTAGAGTGGGTATTAAACGGTGCAGACCATACGAACTTTTTTGAGAATCGTGTAACTGAATATGAAGTTGCAGGATTGTCGGGTGATTGGGAAACTGCATATAATCAATAAGGATAATTATGCCAATAAAAGAAATAGTATGTGAATCATGTGATGCTTCATTTACAATAGAATACGAAATGTTAGGACATCAGTATGATGTAAAGTTTTGCCCATTTTGTGGCGCTGATTTAGATGAAGATGATTTACATGAAATTGAAGTGAATGATGATGAACCCTACGAAATTTAAACCAGTAATATTAAAAAATGTATGTTCAAAAACATATCTAGATATGTTCATGCATATGTTACCAAAAGTAGAAACATGGCAAAATAAAGAAGAACATGATGTCAATTATAAAAAAATTAATTTAGTAAAATTAAATATCGTAACTCACGGTAAATTTGATAATGAATTATTAGGTGGAATAGCAACAGGTTTACTAACACAGATATATGACGCGGGTGGTAAAGATTATCTTACACCAGAAATGCATTTTTGTGCTGTAAGTGTAAAAGATAAATCAACACCAACAAATTTTCATACTGATAATTGGGGTGAAGGTAAATTAAAAGTTTTAGGATTATTAAATTCAGATTGGGATAGTAAAAAAGATGGTGGTGGATTTATTTGTAATGATGTATCGTATATATTAGAACCAACAGACTTTTTAATATTTGATTCGAATCAAACACATTCAAATAATATAATTAATAGTGACAAGGATAGATATGCAATAGATTTTATGTTAACTGCAAAATAAATTATGAAGACACAATCAGCAAAACAAAAAGGTAGAAAACTGCAACAATGGATGAGAAATCTTTTAATTGAAAAATTAGAAGTACACCCAGAAGATATTGAATCAAGAAGTATGGGTGCTGGTGGTGAAGATTTAATCATGGCCAGAGCTGCAAGAGAAAAATTTCCATTATCTATAGAATGTAAAAATCAAGAAAAAGTAAATGTTTGGGAATCTTACAAACAGGCAGAAGAAAACTCAAAAGATTATGAACCTATAGTAGTTATCAAGAGAAATAATTCAAAACCTCTGATAGTTATTGATGCAGAATATTTTGTTTCAATGTTTAAGAACTTATAAATACTAGTAATTAATTAGACTTTATAAGGGATATTAAAAAATGAAGAAGATTTTGGGGGCTTCTTTATTATGTTTAGTTATGTCGGTAATTGGATTTGCCGTTGCAGATGATACAAATACACAATCGAACACAAGTGGCTCTAATACAAATATAACAGGTGGTTATGAATCAACAACCACGAATACCTATTCGGGTTCTGATGCAGGTCAATCCACAAGTACAACCACATCTACCACAACCAATACAACCACAGGTACAGATACAAGAGTTGCTAGTATGGCATCTGCACCATCTATGTCTGCCTATTCACAAGACCTATGTATCGTAGGTATCTCTGGTGGAGTTTCAACAATAGGCTTTGGAATAAGTGCTGGTACATATGTAACTGATGAAAACTGCGAACGCATTAAATTATCAAAAGTTTTATCAGACTTAGGCATGAAGGTGGCTTCAGTTTCAATTCTTTGCCAAGACCCTAGAGTGTTTTATGCAATGGAGCAATCAGGTACACCTTGTCCATTTGAAGGTAAGATTGGAAAGGCTGCATCAGACCAATGGAAAAAATATGATATGTTAAGACCTGACTTTATACAATATACAGAAAGATTAAGAATTGTTGAAGACATGCAAGATGAAAAAGAAAGAAATGCAAAAATTGAAGATTGGAGTAAGAAATTAGAAGCTGCAGAAAAATTAAGAAATGGTGATGTAGATGTAAAAGATTCTATAGCAAATGAAGAATCTAAAATGATTCAACAAAAGATTGATGAATTAAAATCAGAAATTAAAAAATCTAAAAAAGTTAATGTGAATGTAACTGTTGGTGATGATGAAATCAAAGTAGATAAAAAAAAAGATTAGAGAAAATTGATTCTGCAGTACATTCTATAAATTATGAATACAATAAAAACTTATTTAAAAAATTTGTATTTTTAGTTATATTTTTTGGAGTAATTTAAATGAAAAAATTCTTGTACATATTTTTGTTACTACCATTCATTACATTCGCTGATGAAGTTACCACTAATAATCTAGTTAATCAAACCTTTTATAGTAATAGTACACCAACTAATGGTTGGTCTGGTAATAATACCAGTAATCATGGTAATGGTATCATAGCAGGTATAAACAACAAATATCTAGAACATGAAGGTGTATCTTTAAAAGATGATGTCAACATGACAGAAGCACAAATTCAAAATGGTTGGAAATCAGAATTTGGTGCTAAAATATGGCATTGGAATACAGCAACATCAACAACCAGAATGACACAAACTATTACTGATAGTTTAGGTAATGTAACTACACAAATTAGAGAAGTAACATTAAACTCTTGTGGTTATACAAATTGTGGTTCGTATGGAACTTATAATGGTGCATTAAGTACACATACACAGGGTTCAAATTCAGCAACAGATTTTGATATTAAAATAAAATTTGATTTTGATGAATCAACAAATAGAAGTAGTCATTGGGCACCTGATGTAAAACATCCTACACTTAAAATTACATACGAACAAAATCCTGTAACAGTATCACAAGAAACAGTAACTCAATTAGAAGAAGCAAGTGAGCAAATTGAAGAAGCTATAGAAATGTTAGATAATCAAGAAATAGGTGGAACTACATTTACACAGATGGTTGAAAATATAATTGTAGATACAGGTCTTGATATGGATTTAACATTTGAAGAACCTGAAATGGATATGGAAGAATATTTAGTAATGGAAGATGATTTAGAAGTAGGTACAGTAGAACAGTTAATTGAAGATGAGATGGCTGGTGTAATTACATTTGAACCAATAGAAGAATTTGAAGAAGCACCAAATATGGATATGGAAGTAGAAATGGAAGAACCTACATTTGAAGTAGAAGAAATGCCTACAACCTTTACTATGGAACCTAATATGAATATGGAAGAACCATCATTTACTGAAATGGCAGAAGAAACATTTACAACTGCTATGGATACACTTACAGATATGTTTGGTATGGATATGCCAGAAGATATGTCAGAAGAAGTGGCAACTGAGATGTTAGACGCGATGGTGGAAATGGATTTACCTATGGATATGCCTATGGAAATGCCTGAAGGTACACCAGATATGGATATGGATGCTCCTGTAGATATGGAAATGGAAGTAGCAGAAGATATGGAATTTGAAGAAGCTCCTGTTGAAACTGTTGCAATGAATGAAGAACCAGAAATGGAACCAGAACCTGAAATGGAACCTACTATGGATGAATCTACACCAGAACCTACTATGGAAGAATCAACACCTACTACTGAGGTAGTAGAAGATGCTCCAACACCAACTGAAAATGAACCTACTGGTGGTTCTGCACCAACACCAACAGAAGAAACACCTGTTGAAGAAGAAACTCCAACACCTACAGAAGAACCTACTGAAACTGAAAGTGAACCAACACCAACAGAAGAAACTCCAACTACAAGTGAAGAAACACCTACAGAAACAGAAGATAGTCAAACTGTAGAAACTGATGAAGAAACTGCTGTTGCCGAAGCAGACACAGATACATCAGTTTCAGAAACATCAGATACAACAGTTTCTGCTGATGTACAAACTATAGGTGAGAAGATAGAGAAGATTATTGCTAAAGTAAATGCTAAATTAAAGAAAGTATCAGATAGAGTTAGGGCTGTACAAATAGTTACTTTAAAAGGTATGCAAATGGATGGGCCTAAATTAACATCATATCAAAATAGAAATTTCTACGAGGATAGACAGATGTACGGTGGGAACCCCGATTTCTTTCAGAACATAAATACTCTGGCACAACAACCAATATATGCAAATGTGGCATTAACTGATTATCAAAATAATGACCCACTAAATAAACAAAGAAGAATCCAAAATGAGATTAATTATGAGAAGAATAAACTCATATTGGAACTAAGAGAACTAAGAGGACAATAAGATGTTAGACACATTAAAAAACAACTTAGCTAGTATTGCAGCTCTAATTGCGGCAGTAGTGGCAATAGGTGGTGGATTTACCAAATATGGTGAAATCAATACTAGATTAAATAATATAGAAAAAAGAGTATTAAAAGATAAATCTGGTGCATCCATTACACAGAATGTTAAGGCAATTGCAGAGGTTGATAAAAATAGTCAAATTAATGCAAAAGAGATAGAATTAATAAAACTACAAATAAGAGAAATCCAATCTACCTCAGGTAATCCACTATCCCACTAATCTAAATGAGAATCGTTCTCATTTAGACCCCCTAAAACAAGGATAAAATCAACCCTTGACAATACTTGTCTGACCTGTCATAATGGCTATATAATCAACAATTATAGAGAGAAAATGACTAAAATAGAGAGAGAACAAATCAAAGATATGATAGATTATCACATAGATTATTCCGACAGTCGTGGCCAAGGGCCAAATGTATGGATAATGATGATATATCTAGATGATAATTATTCTCATATCCTAGAATATTGGAATCAACCACAATTCCAAAAATAACAAAAAATCCTTGACAGTTCTTGTATAGACCTGTTAAGATTACTATAAAACAATGTGATAAGAGGTTAATATAATGGGTCAAGTAAAACAACAAGCAATGGAAGACGCAGAAAAAATCTTTAATAAGACAGCCGATGCATTGGTTGATGGTCAAATAGATGAAGATGATGCTTTGGAAATTTTAGATAAAAATATGGATGTATTATTATTCATAGGATTTGAAAATAAATATGATGCACTGGCAGGTATTTATGAATATGTAGAAGATAGAGGTGTAGTGTGAGAGGTAGTTCAAGTAAACCAAGACAAAAATTTCAAGTTAGAAATTACGAACAGAAAAAACACTTTAAGAAAAAACCAATAAGAGAACAGGCAACAGGGTTGTCTGTAAATGTTCATGGTGATGATATCAATAAGGCTTTAAGAATATTTAAAAAGAAGATTCTTAAAGCTGGTATTTTAAATGAAGTTCATGATAGACAGTTTTTTACAAAGAAAAGTGAAAAGAATAGATTGGCAAGAGCTGCTGGTAAACAAAGATGGTTGAGAAAGTTTTCAGAAACACCAGGGCCACATCAACAAAGAAAGAATTATAGAAAAAGAAATAGGGCATTCTAATGGCAGATATAAAATTATTAAGATTAACTACAGGTGAAGATATTATTGCAGAGGTAACATATTCAGATGACATATCAACAACAATATCAAAACCATTTGTACTAATACCAATGACCCAAAACCCTGGTACAGGTGCAGAAACAAAATTATATTTTTCACCATTCATTCCATTTGCAGAGAATGAAGAAATGATTATTAAAGAACAAAATATAATTACAGTCAATGAACCTAAAACGGAGATTCGAGACAATTATTTACAATATACTGGTCAAGTAGTACCAGTAGAAAAAAAGATTATATCATGACAGATAAAGAAGATAAAGAAGGCAAGATTCTTATAGGGCCTTGGGATAAACCTACCAAAAAAAATAGTGAAGAAACTAAGAAGTGGATTAAAGAGAGATACGACAGGGCTCTAGAGAAAAAAAATATTCAGTTAAAAATGCAAGAAAAACTTACAAGGGCTGAAATGATAACTGAAAATATTATGGTACAGTTAATTCATACTTTAGGTGAATATGGTTATGAGATTGGGAAAGAAGATTTTATTTTAGATGTGGGATTTTTATCTGAAGCTGTTAAGTCAGTAATCCATAGACAAGAAAAAATACCTCATGTTGTACAGGGATTAATTGATAATCTTATGTCACCAGAAAACACAAAATCACCTGATGGTGGTAATATACATTATTCAAAATTTAATTCACCACTTCTATCAGATTTGATAGGAATGGTTGAAACAATAAATGAGAGAAAAGATTCTTTAAAAGATTCAGAAAATGATGTAGAATTTGAACCAGATACGGAATTTGATTTAGAAGATGTCACAAATTGGAATAAAGATAAAGATAAAGATGACAAAGATAAAGATAAAGAATAAACAGAATTACAATAATGTAATGGCCGATATGACTATACGAGGCATAAAATTAGTCAATTTAAATTTAATAATCAATAGGAGATTATAACATGGGTAGAAAAAAACTATCAAAAACACAACGCGTTCTTAATGCGTTTACAAGAGGTGATGTAATCACTTGGACACAATTAAGAAACACATTTGACCTAACTTCACCACAAGCAATGGTGGATAAATTAAGAAGTCAAGGTCATATGATATACATCAACAAAACTGATGGTGGTACTTCATATAGAATGGGTAAACCATCTAAAGCAATATTAGCTGCTGGTGTAACAGAAGTGTTATTAAGTGACAAAGGTGACAAAACAATAGTTGCTGCTGGAATTAAAGCACTTTATGGAACAGGCGTTTCATTCGCTTCTTAATTTGAGAATTAGTTTGGGTGGTCTTTCGGCCACCCTTTCTAAAAGGAATTTAAAATGATATTAGTTGACATGAATCAGATATCAGTTGCATCTTTAATGATGCATTTGCATATGAATAAGGGTGAGTTAGAAGAAGATATGGTCAGACATATGATTTTAAATTCTATTCGTATGTATAGAACCATGTTTAATGAAGAATATGGTGAAATAGTTCTAACATATGATTCTAGAGCATATTGGCGTAGAGAATTTTTTCCACAATATAAACAGAATCGTAAAAAAAGTAGAGAAGAAGATGATAAGGATTGGAATGATATATTCGGAGTTCTTAATCATATTAAAGAAGAAGTAAAAGAATTTCTTCCTTATAAAGTCGTTGAGACTTATGGGGCAGAAGCTGATGATATAATTGCAATAATATGTAAACATTATCAGAATGAGAAAATCATGATTGTATCAGGTGATAAAGACTTTATACAGTTACAAAAATATGACAATGTAAGTCAATATAGTCCAATTACCAAAAAACCTGTAAATGGTGTTGACCCGATTGTATATATAAAAGAACATATACTAAAAGGTGATAAATCAGATGGTATTCCAAATGTATTATCACCTGACCATACTTTTACAGATAATTTAAGGCAAAGACCCTTGACATCTAAGAGAATGTATAGTATAATGGCTCAAGAAATTGATGATTTAAATGATGAAGTGAAAAGAAATTATCAAAGAAATGAAAGACTAATTAATTTGGACAATGTACCAGTAAAATTAGAAGAAGATATCTTGACTGATTTCAAACAAGCTTCTTGTGGTGATAGAAGCAAATTGTTAAATTATTTTATAGATAAAAGACTAACAAGTCTAACTGAAAATATTGGAGAATTTTAAAATGGCAGATAATTATACACCTTTGTTTTCTGAGGTACTTGATAGAGTACATAAGGCAAAAACAAAGGCACAAAAAGTTGAAATACTACAAACACACGACCACCCATCTTTAAGAATGTTAATAAAAGCATCATTCGACCCTAATAAAGTATGGGTAATACCTTCAGGTTATGTTCCATTCCAACCGAATGACGCACCCGAAGGAACAGAACATACTAACTTACTTAATGAAGCAAAGAAGTTATGGCATTTTATTAAAGGTGCAGACCCAGATACAAACCAGGCTCAAAAAGAACATATGTTTATTCAAATGTGCGAAGGTTTACATGAAAGTGAAGCAAGACTTTTAATTGCAGCAAAAGATAAAAAATTACATCAAATTTATAAAGGTTTATCAAAAGATGTGGTAAAAGAGGCTTTTAATTGGGATGATAATTTTATGATTGTAGAACCAGAAACATATCCACAAGCACCTGGTAGTGCGTCAGGGGTATAAGATTACAATAACAATAAATTCCGTTCATGCCGACTTACTCTCTCGACCTCATCATAAAGTTGGCATGGACACCTTATTAAGTATGGGGTTAATATATTATGACTAGTGAAAAACAAAAGACAATAAAAAAAATACCATATAAATTTGTACATGTGTTTTGGACTGATATAACATCAGATTCATCATGGCGAAGTATAGAAGATATAAAAGAAGAAAAATTACCAAGATGTGTAAGTACAGGTTGGTTGATTAGTGATGAAAAAGAATTAATTAGAATGGTAAGTGATTTTAATTTTAAAGAAGATGGTTCTATTGATGATTGTGGTAATTCTACAATAATACCAAAATGTGTTATATATGATATTAAAGAGGTTAAATGATGTATGGAATATTTAATAGGATTAGTTACTACATTGATTATATTGATAATTTATCGTAATATAGATAGAACGAGAGAACTAGAGGAAAAATACATTAAAAAGAGGTTAAAAGATAATGAGTAGTTTAAATAATTTAAAAGATATAGTAAAAGTACCATTTACTACTGCTCCTTTTTTTGAAGAATATAATGGTCCCCTAGAATTTAAACGAGACCCAGAAATGAAAGCTCAAAGAGAAAATGAGTTTAAAGAGTTGGGTAAAAAAATATGGTTTGAATCAGATTTAATAAAGGAAAAAAAATATGTTAATAAAGTGGCAAATATTATAAAAAGGAAGAAGATGAGTGAAGTTTCAATACCAGACTATTCGCCAGCATATGATAGTATAGTTGATTGGGGATTAAATAATTCTAATGATATAGTTATCATGCATAAGGGAAAAGTTGAAGCGTGTTTTGTTGCTTGTGCGAGTGGTTGGAATCCAGGTGATAAAATGGGTAAGACTTTAGAAGAATTACATGAACCTGTTGCTGATTCCGAAGTATTAAGAAAAGCAAGTGATGGTATATGGAAAGCAATGACAAGTGGTAAAATGTTTCACAGATATACATGGGTAATTTCACCTTTAGGAACATATAGTAATCATCCACATTGGCCAAGACCAGATTTTTTTAATTTAACTCAATTATATTTTAGAATAGAACATGAAAGAACAATAACAATAGATGAAGACACAGCAGCATTTCTTATAGAGGTAGATGTTTATCCTTTACAACAATTATTTCATTTACATGATGAACCAGGTGGTAGTAATAATACTTATAAAAAATTAATTAGAGATTCTATCTATAGTATGTCAGACGCAGTGTTAGATTATAAGAATTTAAGAAAAGTAAAAAGATTATTAAAGAAATCAGAGATGGTTGGAAAATATAATAATCAAAATGTTTTATGAGGTGAAATACAATGTCTTATGATATGAAAGAATACAACATAATATATACTACAGAAGAAGTAGAAAAGTTGAAGACAAAAATCACAAACTTGCAAGACCAAATAGCAAAAATAAATGAAAGGCTAGTTGAGTTGGAAAGAATAGATTTGTCTGATGTTGAAAAAAATAAAATTAATTAATGCCAACATATACATTTAAAAATAAAGATACAGGTGAAATCTTTGATAAGGCTATGAGAATAGCTGAAAAAGAACCATATCTTAAAGATAATCCTAATTTAGAATCAATGATAACTGCACCAAATTTTGTAGGTGACCATATCATTAAAAAAATGGATGGTGGTATGAAAGAAGTTTTGCAAAGGATTGGTGATGGTCATCCAAAATCCCCACTAGCAGACAGATTTTCAAGGAAATCTATGGCAGACCAAAGGAAAGAAAAGGTAGTAAAAAAATACAATTTAGATAAATAACTAAGTGTTATAGCCAACATATTGTTGTAAAGACTAGTACATATATTAGTAAATCAGACTATACACAGGAGGCCTACTAATGGAATAGTGGGTCTCTTATTAGAAAACAGATATGAGTAAAAGAAGAACAAACCCTGTAGCAAGAGCGATGATGAAATTTTATCGAATGTTAGTCGTGCCTGATAAAAAGAAGGCCGAGAAGAAGGGTTATGTCAAACATAAAGGAACGATAGATGGTGTTACCAAATATAGGCGCTAATATAGAACATTATGAACCTACTGATGATAGAGTTACAACAGGTAAAGTAGTAGAATTACTAGATTCTCAATTTGTTTATGAAGTACATAAGATAATACAAAAAGGTAGAGAATGGATACCTGCAGATAAAACAAGTACAAGAGTATGTGATGATGAAAATTGGGATGTCATTGACCCCGCGTAATATAGGATAAATAAAAATATGACAATAGAAGTAAATGGTAAATCATTAGAAACTGATGAAGAAGGTTATCTTGCCAATCTAAATGATTGGGAAAAAGATGTCGCAACAGTAATGGCAGAATCAGAAAATATTGATTTATCAGAAGACCATTGGGAAATTATAAACTTTCTTCGTAATTATTATGAAGAATATCAGATTGCTCCTGCAGTTAGAGTATTAACAAAAGCAGTAGGTAAAAAATTAGGAAAGGATAAGGGTAACAGTAAATATCTTTATCAATTATTTCCATACGGGCCCGCGAAACAAGCTTGCAAATTTGCTGGACTACCAAAACCTACGGGGTGTGTATAATATGTCAAAAAAGAAAGAAATTACATCAGCTGATTTGGTAAAAGTAGAACCAATCACAGATAATCAGAAAACAGTATTTGAATCATACAGTCAAGGTAAAAATGGATTTTATTTTGGTAGTGCTGGTACAGGTAAAACATTTATATCTTTATATCTAGCATTACAGGATGTTTTAAAACAAGGAACAAGTTATGACAAAGTTGTTATTGTTCGTTCTTTAATACCAACAAGAGAGATTGGTTTCTTACCTGGTGATGAAGAAGATAAGGCGGTTCTATATCAAGTACCATATCAAAACATGGTACAGTTTATGTTTAAGCAACCTAATGAAGACGCATTTAAAAGTTTGTATGAAACACTTAAAAGACAAGGAAGTTTATATTTTCTATCAACATCATTTCTGAGAGGTTTAACTTTTGATAATTCAATCATCATAGTTGATGAATGTCAGAATTTAAATTTTCATGAATTAGATACTATTATTACAAGAGTTGGTCAAGATTCTAAAATACTTTTCTGTGGTGACTTTAGTCAAACAGATTTAACTAAAACAAATGAAAGAAATGGTTTACATGATTTTTTAAGAATTTTGGAAAACATGGATGAGTTTACTTGTGTTGAATTTGACATACCAGATATTGTTAGGTCTGGTTTTGTTAGAAGTTATTTAATTGAAAAAACTAAATTGGGTATTGGCGTAGATATATAAATTATGACAAAATTAGATTTTCCTGTTTTAGAAATTAAGACAGTTGATAAAAAAAGATATTATATAACACCAGAAGGTAATGAGTATCCCTCAATTACCACAATATTATCACCTAGAAATAAAGAAGGTATAAACAAGTGGCGAGAGAAGGTTGGTGAAGAAGTTGCAAACTATATAACAAGTAAGGCCGCAAAAAGAGGCACTAAAGTTCATAAAATGTGTGAAGATTATCTAAATGGATTAGATATGGAACATCACAAAAAAGATTTTTTACCATGGTGTTTATTTAAAGAATTAAAAAAACAAACTTTTGATAATATTAATGAGGTAATTGCACAGGAAGTAGTTCTTTATTCTGATAAATATAAGATAGCAGGAAGAACTGATTTGATAGCTGAATACAGAGATGAACTATCAATAGTAGATTTTAAAACATCTACAAGTGAAAGAAAGGATTCTTATAATGAAAATTATTATATTCAAACTACGGCTTATGCTGAAATGTTTGAAGAATTAACAGGGAAACCTATTAATCAGATAGTAATTTTAGTTGTAACAGAAGATGGTACTGTACAAGAGTTTATTAAAGATAAACAAGAATACATACCATTATTAGAAGAAACGATAGAGGAGTGGTATAAGACATGCATGTAACATTTACAGAAAGTGCGGCTAATCAAGCAAAATCAATCTTGGAAAAAGAAGAAGCAGGTTTAAATGTTCGTTGCTTTATACAAGGGGGCGGATGTTCTGGTTTTCAATATGGATTTACTCTAGACCAACAAAAAGCTGATGATTGGGTATTTGAAACAAATGGTGTTAAGTTATTAATCGACCCTATGTCGGGTGTATATTTTAAAGATGCTATTATTGATTATCAAAGTGACCCTTTAAAAGGTAGTGCGTTTGTAATTAATAATCCAAATGCAAAAAGTACATGTGGGTGCGGAAGTAGTGCTGCTTTTTAAATAATTTAATATGAAAAAACATGATACACCAATGTTGGATAACCTAGAGGAAGGCCCATGGCCTTCTTTTATTTCTGGTATCAAGAATTTAAGAGATAGACACGAAGACAATAGAATTAATGAAATATCTAATGACCTATTAGGTCAGTTAGAACATTCTTATGAAACACGAAAAGGATATTGGAAAGGTGGTACTGTATCAGTATATGGATATGGTGGGGGAATTATCCCCAGGTTTTCAGAAGTCGGTAAACAATTTCCAGCATCAAAAGAATTTCACACATTAAGAGTTCAACCTCCTGCAGGTAATTATTATACCACAGACATGCTTAGAAATCTTGCAGATAGTTGGGAAAAATGGGGTTCAGGTTTAGTCACTTTTCATGGACAAACAGGAAACATCATGTTCATTGGTGCTACCACAGAAAATACACAACATTTTTTTGATGATATTAATAGTTATGGATTTGACCTAGGTGGTGCCGGCCCGTGTGTAAGAACAGGTATGTCATGTGTAGGTGCAGGAAGATGTGAGATGTCAAATATCAATGAACACAAAGCACATAGATTACTTGTAAATAACTTTACTGATGATATTCATAGACCTGCATTACCATACAAATTTAAATTTAAAGTATCTGGCTGTCCAAACGATTGTATGAATAGTATTGAAAGAGCAGATATGTCTATTATAGGAACATGGCGTGATGATATTAAAGTTGACCAAGAAGAAGTTAAAAAATTTATTAAAAAGAAAGGTAGGAAATATGTTATTGATAATGTCATTACTAGATGTCCTACTAATTCTTTATCTGTTAATGATGATGATACACTTGATGTAGATAATAAATCTTGTGTCAAATGTATGCATTGTTTAAATGTTATGCCAAAGGCATTATCACCAGGTGATGATAAAGGTGCTACTATATTAATGGGTGGTAAAAGAACATTAAAGATTGGTGACCTTATGGGTACAGTAATCAAACCATTTGTTAAATTAGAAACACAAGAAGATTGGGATTATCTAGTAGAACTTGCAGAAAAAACAATAGACTTTTGGGCAGATAACGCATTAGAACATGAAAGATGTGGTGAGATGATTGAACGAATAGGATTAACAAACTTTTTAGATGGCATAGAAGTTGATGTTGATGTCAATATGATAGGTCATCCTAGAGAATCAAGTTATGTAAGACTAGATGATTGGGATGATGAGGCCAAAAAATGGTATGAAAGATTAGATGAGAAAAGTGCATGAGTAAAGAAATGAGAACACCAATCGAATCTGGTTGCCCAGATGGTTTTCAATATATGCATCCTACTATGCGTAAAAATTTTGGTCGTTGGAAATATCATGAACACCCTAAACCTGGTGTTTTATTACATGTTGCACACTCTGGTGATGAAATATGGACAGTTAGAGCTGGTACTCAAAGAATACTAGATGTCTTTACATTAAGAAAACTATGTGAGATAGGTGATGAATTCGCAGATGGTCATGTAAGATTTACTATTCGTAGTAATATTGAATACATGGTTAAAGATGAAGAAAAGGTTGAACCATTAATTAATGCATTAGAAGACGCTGGTTTTGTTGTTGGTGGAACAAAAAACTCAGTTGCGATGATTGCACATACACAAGGGTGGTTACATTGTGACATACCAGGTACTGATGCATCTGGTGTTGTAAAAAGCATGATGGATGAATTAATATATGAATTTAAAAACGAAGAAATGCCTAACAGAGTGCACATGACAACATCTTGTTGTCAGATTAATTGTGGAGGTCAAGGTGACATAGCAATTAATATTCAACATACAAAACCCCCAAAGATTAATCACGATTTAGTTTCAAATGTTTGTGAAAGACCTAGTGTAGTTGCCAGATGTCCTGTTGCTGCGATAAGACCAGCAATGGTCAATGGTAAACCATCACTAGAAGTTGATGAAAAGAAATGTATCTGTTGTGGAGCTTGTTATCCACCATGTCCACCAATGCAGATTAATGACCCAGAACATAGTAAACTTGCTATTTGGGTTGGAGGTAATCATTCTAACGCAAGAAGTAAACCAACATTCCAAAAATTAGTTGCTGCAGGTATTCCAAATAATCCACCTAGATGGCCAGAGGCTACTGCGATAGTTAAAAAGATATTAAGAGAATATAAAAATAATGCTAGAGATTGGGAAAGAATCAATGATTGGATTGAGAGAATTGGATGGCCTAGATTTTTTGAATTAACTGAATTACCATTCACTAAGTATCATATAGATAATTGGCGTGGTGGTAGAAAAACCTTAAATTCTTCTTCTTATATAAGACATTGACAAAATAGATTACACATGATATAATGGATAAATTATGATAGACACACCCGTACACACACCTAAAACATTTTCATTAGAAATAGAAAAGATTGCATTCGATAAAAGATGTACTCATTTAGAGGCAATTAGTATCTATTGTGAACAAGTAGGTATTGAACCTATATCTACAGCAAAATTGTTGACTAAAAGTTTAAAGGAAAAAATTGAAGCAAATGCACGGGAACTGAATTACTTACCTAAAAGAGCAAAACTACCCTTATAATGCAACCAATAGATGCTTATTTAATGTACTGTTCTATGAAAGCACATTTTAGTAAAAGTGCTTATGATTTTGTAAGATACAATGGAAAATCTAAAGTATCAAGAGATTCATTTTATAAAAGGAATGATAGAATTTTTTTTGTTAAATTAACTCGTAAGTATAAGAGTAAAGAAGATATACATGATTATCTACTTGCCAATTTTTTAAAACATCCAAAAGGTTGGGTGGGTAAATTTCACGAAGATAATTATACGGAGTGGAAAAAGAAAACACAGAGTTTGACATATACTTTTAAATCAGAGATTGAACCTATAATAGATAAAGATTTAATAGTTGTATCTGAAAATAAACATCCTAAACTATTAAAAGAATATCTTGGTAAAAGAGTATCATTAGAAAGTATGGTAATATTAGATTCAATACTTAATTTCAAACATGTGTGGCATTTAGCACTTGAAGATGATTATACATGGAAAGATGTTTCTAAACTCATGGATGATTATAAAAGTTTTTTAAAATTTGATGAATCTAAATTTAAATTTGTATTAAAAGGATTGATTGATGAGTGAAAAATATATACAATTATATAAAAAATATCATATTGAACACCCTGGTTATGGAAGTGGGGGTGGATTAAAATTTTATTTAAATCACATAGTAGATTTAGTACATGATACAAAATCAAAAACTCTACTTGATTATGGATGTGGGAAAGCAGATGCTTATTTTAAATATAATCATCATAAACATTGGGGAATAATGCCAGAGTTATATGACCCAGCAATACCACAATTTAGTAAACTACCTGATGGCCCATTTGATGGTGTAATATGTTTGGATGTATTAGAACATATACCAGAAAAAGAAATACCACAAACACTTATAGATATATTTGATAGGTCAAACAAGTTTGTTTTTTTAGGTATTGATACAAGTCCTGCCCAGGCAGTATTATCAAATGGTGAAAATGCACATTGTACATTAAAATCATTAAAGTGGTGGGTGGACATGGTTAAAGAACATGGAAAGAAAGTATACACTCATGTTATGACAAATGGACAAGATAGTGGTTATGAAATTTTAAATGATGAATCATATTTTGAGATGTTATGAATGGTATGAAAAAGATTAAACAATTAGATATGGAATTGGCTGGTGGTTGTAACTACGCGTGTCAAATGTGCCCACAGAGTTTTGGTCGTGAAAAAGAATTTAAACAAATACTTAAATGGGATAACTTTGTAAAGATTGTAGATGACGCCGTTGAACATGAAGTTGAATCAATTAGTATTCATGGTGGGGGTGAACCCACTTTAAGTAAACATTTTATTAAGACTATAAAATATATTAAAAGTAAAAATGTTAAGTGTTTTGCTTTCAGTAATGGATATATTTTAGATGATAATATGATACAAGAGATAGCCAATAGTGGTCTTGATATGTTTCGTATATCATGTATAGGATATGATAGTGAAAGTTATAATAAATGGATGCCAACTAAAGTTAAGAAAGATAAATCAGATAGATTTTTAAAAGTTAGAGATAATGTTAGTAAACTTGTAGATATATGTAAAGATACTAATACAGAAATACACGCTAATCATTTAATCATTGATATTAATCAAAAAGATTATGAAGTAGAACAGTACATAAAGAATTGGGTAAATATAACTAATACTAAATCAGAAATATGGATGATGCATAATTGGTCTGGTGAATATACAGAAGTTTATCCTAGAAGAAAAGATAAAAGAAGAACCTGTGGTAGACCTATGGCACCAATGTTACAGGTTAGGGCTGGTGGTTTAGATAAACATCAAGGTGCGGTAGTTGCGTGTTGTATGGTTCTTGGAAATGATAAAGAAGCAACTCTTGGTCATCTAGATACAAATACTATACAAGAAGTTTTAGATGGTGATAAGTATCAAGAGTTGATAAAAGCACATGAAGAAGAAAGGTTTGATGATATACCATACTGTAAAAATTGTGACCAATTATGGGATGTACCAGAGAGTTTAGTATGGACAAATATAGAAGACAGAGAATATAATCAATCTCATATAGTGGGGGATTTAAAACTTGCTTGAATTTAAAGAAACACCTTGGCCACATTTTGTAGGTTCTTTACCTAGTTCATTTTATTCTTATGTAAAAGAGAATTGGAATACAAATGAAGAAGATAAAGAATGGAACAAGATTAAAAATAGGTCAGACATATTAATAAAAGATGATAAAATCAATACAGTTTTAAGTGAAGTTATTTTGGGAGCATTTAAAAAATGTAAAGATATCTACGAAAAGTTTTATCCTAGACTTGAGGTTGATAGAGTTTGGTTGAATACACAACATAGTTTTGCTGAAAATCCATTAACAAAAAAAGGTTTTCCAATGAGAAAATTACATATAGATAATGGTAATAAGATGACTACAGGATTGTGGTATTTTAAACACCCAGAAGAAGAAGATGATGGTGGACATTTAACACTACGCAATCCAATAACAAAAGAAGAAAAACAATTTACTTATAAAGAAAATAGTATTCTTCTATTTCCTAATACACCTATTAGTTGGCATTATATTACGGATAGAAAATCATCTAAGTATCCTAGAAGATTTATTTGTATGAGAGCTGAAGCAAAGATTAAATTACATAACTATCAAACTAAAAATGGTAAAGATGTTATGACCTATGAAGATATAAAAAATAATTATGAATAAAGTTTTAATATTAGGAAATGGTAAATCAAGATTAAATTTTGATACTAAAAAATTTAAAAATATGACTACTTGGGGTTGTAATAGAATATATCGTGAAATGACTGTAGATAATCTTGTTGCAGTAGATTATATAAGACAACATGAGATAATCAAAGATGGTTATATAAAAGATAATACTTGTTGGTTTTCAGATTGGCATGAATTACCAAAAGAGTTTATAGATAAACCTGCTTGGGGTAGTAGATATATAGAATTATTAAAATTAGGTTTTGATAAAGACCAAATTTTTGAAAACAGTAAAGTAGGAAAAACAAGATGTGTAGTTAGGGGAAAGAATCCATTTACAGCAATACAAAAATTTTATAATATGGAAAAACCAAAAGATGAAGGTGAGATAGAGGCACTAAAACATAAGTGTATGAGAAATACAGGTTTATATATTACTTGGATAAATGGTAAAGAAAAAATAAATGACATAGATGATTTCGAAGGTAATAGTGCTGGTAGTACAGCAATGTATCTTGCATGTAAACAAGGAGCAAAAGAAATTTACTTATTAGGATTTGACTTAGCAACAACAGGTAAACCATTAAGTAATGTTCATGTATTACCTGGTTATAGTAAAGGATTTGATTCAGAGGTCTGGGAAAGACAAATGAAAACTGTAATAAGACAATTTAAAAAAGTAAAGTTTTATTGGATATCACCACAAGAACATACAGAAAGATTTAAGGGAATTGATAATTTAAAATTTATTAAAGAGTTATGAAAGCACTAATATATGGAAATGGAGAATCTAGAAAGAATTGGGATATAACCAAATCTTATAAAGGATTTGAAACTTGGGGTTGTAATGCAATTTACAGAGATTGTACAGTTGATAATCTAGTTGCGATAGACTATGGTGTACAACAAGAGATATATGAATCTGGTTATGTTTTTAAAAATAAATGTAGATTTGCAGATTGGGCTGTATTAGAAAATTTTGACCCAGAATTTTTAAAGATAAATTATGCACCAAAACATATACATGAAACTGAAAGAAAAGATAGAACAAGTTGTGTAGTTCAAGGAAAAGAATTAGCAGCTGCAGAGAGAAACTATCATGAAATGGTAGACAAATTTCCTAAACTTGATAGAGAAGATTTAAAAAGAAAGTGTTATAATAATGTAGGTCTCTATATCACATGGATAGAAAAGAAAGATAAAGTTGAGACTATAGATTATCCTAGAGAATGGTGTGCAGGTGCAACTGCGATACATCTGGCTTGTCAAGAAGGTGTAGATGAAATATATATGTTAGGATTTGATTTGAGTAGTTATGATGAACCCCTTAATAATATCTACAAAGGTACTGATAATTACTTACCTACTAAATCTAAGGGGTTTAGTCCTGTAAATTGGGTAAAACAGTTAAATACGGTGTTTAACGAGTTCTCAGACACCAAATTCTATTGGGTTGAAGACAAGGATGTAAAAGTATCAAAAATAATGAAGAATAATGTTGAAAATATTACCTATAAAGACCTTGACAAAGTTTGTAATACCTAGTAGTATAAATAGTAATGTATAGTAATATACATTAATTAACATAAGAAAATATAATAACATACGGAGTAAATAATATGTCATTAGATAATCTAAAAAGCAGTAATTCACTTAATAAACTGTTAGACGCAGCAAAAGGTGAAACTGACACACAAGATAAGAAATCCTATGTAGATGAAAGGCTGTGGAAGCCAGAACTAGATAAATCTGGTAATGGTTACGCGGTTATTCGTTTTTTACCTGCTTGTCAGGGAGAAGACCTACCATGGGCTAAAGTTTGGAGTCATGCATTTCAAGGCCCAACAGGTCAATGGTACATAGAAAATTCTTTAACAACACTCAATCATAAAGACCCTGTATCTGAACACAATACTAAATTGTGGAATACAGGTCTTGAATCAGATAAAGAGATTGCTCGTAAACAGAAAAGAAAGTTACAATACTTCTCTAACATTTATGTTGTAAGTGATACAAAACACCCAGAGAATGAAGGTAAAGTATTCTTGTTCCGTTTCGGTAAGAAAATCTTTGATAAGATTACTGCAGCAATGTCACCTGAGTTTGAAGATGAAAAGGCAATCAACCCATTTGATTTTTGGGAAGGTGCTAATTTCAAATTAAAAATTAGAAAATTAGATGGTTTTTGGAATTATGATAAATCAGAGTTCGAAGAACCTTCAAAACTTTTTGAAGATGATGACGCAGCAGACAAAGTTTGGAAATCACAATACTCTCTTAAAGAGTTTAGTGCACCAACAAACTTTAAGTCTTATGATGAGTTAAAAACTAGACTAGATGCGGTACTTTCTGGTACTGTAACAGTTGGTAATGTCGCCGATAAAATAGATGATGAAGTAGAAACATTATATTCAAAGTGTCTTAAAGGCAGCAGGTACAAGACCAAAATCAGTTGCTTGGTTTCGTAAAAAGATAAAGGAGTTTGGAGACCCAACCCCTAGTCAATTACTTCGTGATGGTAGACAAGGAACAACACCATTTGAGGGTTTATTAAATTTGTTTTTTTATGACCCTAAAATGAAAGAAAAATTACCATATTATGATAAGTTTCCATTAATATTACCGATAGAGTTTTATAGTAATGGTTTTTTAGGAATTAATTTTCATTATTTATCAATGCCAATTAGAATTAGATTATTAGATAAAATTATGGATTATGCTAATAATAAAAAACTTGACAGAACAACAAGAATTAATGCTGATTACTCTAGATTAAAAAGGGTAAGAGAAATTAAACCTTGTGTAAAAAGATATCTAACTAATCATGTGAAGTCAAGATTTAGAAAAATAGGTGCAGATGAATTTATAGTTGCTACTTTACTACC